>ULNX01035076.1_pt1 | contig 42167 bp, 34 predicted proteins | sample 1952061 | NCBI WGS metagenome assembly ULNX01 (sample SAMEA4835588, study PRJEB28245) | human gut metagenome | biome: gut microbiome; material: fecal sample | place: Denmark | collected 2008 | reverse complement strand
GAGAATCCAAAATGCGTATAACAGAAATTGGTTCATCAAAGCCTTTGCGTAAGTATCTTTCTTCAAAATTTTTCGCGCTTCTGCATCTGATAACCTTTTCATCCAACATTTCTTCTCGTGTAAAAATCAACAAATTATTATCTACTAAAATATCAATGATTGCTGACTCAGCAGAGCCTTCACAGATACAAGCTTTATATTTTGCTAGTTTCATCTAACTGCCTCCTTTACTTTAGCGAAGCAGCTAAATTTTTCTTTAAGCGCAGATAAGCTTCATAGGCAGGTGTAGTTCCCTCAAGAAAGCCACTCTGATAAGCATCACTCTTCTTTATATCATTGCGCTTTAAAATATAGCTTAGATTTTCAGCAGTAATACCATTACGGTTCCTTACAATATAAATAGCATCATTTCTATCATATTCGTCAAGCAATTCCGGATAGTGGGTCGTAAAAATCAGCGTACTGCCATTTTTATTCAGACTGCTATCCATAAAAAAGCGCATAAGTGTGACAACTATCTCTTTGTTAAAATGATTTTCAAGCTCATCAATCAAAAGATAGCCTCCTGATGTCAAGACCTCTTTGACCATAGAAAAGGTAATAATGCCCTTTATTGTACCAGAAGACAGATACTGCTCAAGTTCTACCGCATTATTTAAAATAAGCTCTTCCTCTCCCTTAAACTTCAAATGAATTAACGCCTTATCTTCAATTTTTTCAAAGCATAACTTTTCAATAGTAGGATCAAGGAATGTAATGACTTCTAACGGAATATCATCAGTAAACGGAAGAACATTAATGTTGGTATATGAAAGCAGGCTAAACACATCTATCCTATCATTTGTTTTTTTATTATGAGCTATGATAAAGCTTACATCATCAGGCAGATAAGCCTCATCTGTATTTCTGGCTGCTATTGGACGCAGGCCAGAAAAATCAGTAAGGTATTTTTTAGATTTAACGCTGCTGACAGGCTTTTCCCAAAGCTTTTCTTCAACTATAGAATACACATATCCCCCTGCTTTAGCTTTTTTAGATTTAACAACAGTTTCCAGACAACAAATATTACGCTTGTTATCAAAAAAGCAAATTTTAAACGACGCATTCTCGCAACCGCCAAGAATATTCCTCGACTCAACATGATTGATAGGTTCATTACGCAAAATATTTAAAGCTAAATTAATTACCTTCAATACAGAAGTTTTGCCAGAAGCATTAATACCAATAAACGCACAAGCTGTATGCAGGTAATAATTAGGCTCTATCTTATAGAGTTTTTCTTTGTCATCTTCACTAACTCGTTGTTGAGTATAAAATAAAAGATCTAACTCCTGTTTAAATAAAGGCAAACCATTCACAGTTATCCGCAGTATTTTCATTGTATCATCTCCAGCTAAAAACGGTTTTTACGTTTTTATTTTCTGCTGATTTTATTATATAACGTCTTTCGAAAATTATCAACGGATTTTTCGTTTTTATTTTGCCATAAATTGCAAGAACAATTTGCACATTTCCCCTAATTAAATTGCATAAATTCATCCAGTTTAGCTTCAAACAACTCATCAGGGATTTTGTAGCCTAATATCTTACGAGGAAGGTTATTAATCTTTGCAATAGCATCCAGACCATAATCGCTTATACGCTTGCCTTTAGCTATGAAGCGACGTACTAAACGGTTATCTCTCTCGTTACTGCCTTTTTCCTACGATGAATAGGGGGTAGGCATCTACGGAAATAGCATCGTTGAAGAAACGTTTTTCGACGTATTCAATGAACTCAAGCTTATTTATGTACTCACAGCGACGGCAGGAATTGCCTCTGTTAGCTTTATAATTGACCTAGCCTACTTCTGCCTTATAACGCTGAACGTTACCGCTGTAAAGCGAAACTGTGCCACGCTTGATTTAGTTACGTACAGTGTTGGGCGAGTAGCCAAGTTCGGCAACAATTTTGTTTGGAGAGTACTTGTCTTTGATTCTGGTCTGAATTATTACGCATTCCTCGTAAGACCCTTTTGATGCTGTGTGATAGAATTAAGTTGATCCATAGCGCTTCTCCTTTTGGTGTTATGTGTACTAACTTAATTCTAACATAGGCGAAGCTGCTATGGATTTTTTATTTTCTTAAGTGTGCAACTTCATTATACAATCAGCCAATTTAGAAAAAATTGAAGTTATTCATTTTTTACTTCATCCTGCTTGCCTTCGCTTAAAGCCAGCGGTTTCTGACCTGACAAAAGCGTTTGCTGTTTTTGCTGTATTTCCTTTAAGCTTGTCTCTCCACCTTGACTAAGCTCTAACGTTTGCTTCTGTACGCTCGCCAGCAGTTCCTTCGTCAGCATACCTGTTTGTTCTATAATGCTATTTTTACTTTTGATAAAGCCATCAATAACCTGTTGCTGACGTATCGCAATATTGTCCAACTGCTTCATGTAATACTCACTCTGCAATCTCATATCTTCTTCAATACGCTTTTGATACAGCTTATGCGCAGGTGAATCAACCTCATATTTTTCCAAAATAGCTAATAACGTCGGCAGTTTCTCCATATTATATTCATCGTTATCTGCGTTAACTTTATCTCCCAACTCATCATAAAATTTTTCAATATCCTTGATAATAGGCAAGGAGCCTTTTTCAATAATTGCCATACGTGTTTCTGCAATTTCGGTCAGCTTGGACTGCATTCTTACGATTACCTCTGCTGTCGCAGCAAATCCCTTCACCTTTGCCTGCACAAGTGCTTCGTCACAATCGTGCTGCGCCTGCAAAAACTCCAGCTGCGCCTTATGCATAAGCTCCTGACGTTCGCGCTCCATGGTAGCTAATCTAATCTTTGTGTTCTGCTCAATCTCAGCTATCCTTACCTTATCCGGCTCATATACTGTTGAGCTTGTCGAGCGACTACCACCACTACTGGAACTGCCACCAAACAATCCTTTAAACCAGCCACCTATTTTACCAAAAATGCTCATATCATCAACCCCCTTATTTTGCAATAACCGTTCTACCTGATGGCTTCTAAACCTGCCCAAGGTACAAACATTGGCAAAGTGCTCACAATTATTAAAAATTACATTATAATCGCCATCACCAATGCAGCTACGTGCATAAGCAACTATCTGGTCGGGCGCATACAGGTCCTGAAACTCTTCATCAGTATATTCTTTTACCTCCAGATCGCCGCCTTTGAGGAAAAAATTTAAATCTGAACTGATAACCCTGTTTTTCGATGAATCCATAATGCTATCATCATCTGTACCGGTAAAATGAATAACTTCATTGTCTGAAACATAGATACCGTGATGCGTATAAATACCATGCATACGTTTTACGCGTATATGGTCACCCATTACAGGATTCTTCTGCACCCAAATTTCTTCAGTAAATACTGCATCAGTTATCGGCAGCTGCGGAACAAAGCTTTCCATAAACCATTACTTCCTTTGCTACTTAGCCAAATCCTTACGCATTTTGAAAATCAAAGAATTATACGCCTTTTCACGCCTTGCCTTTTCTTCACTATATGCTTTAGCATCTGCAAGGTAAATATCATAATTCTTTTGTTTCAAAGCAGCAAATTCATCTAAGATGGTGTGCGATATTTTCTGTAAATCATTATTGGCAACAAACTTTAAAACTTCGTCAATTTGAATATCAAGCAAGCTATTTGCCCAGTTCAATATCCAGACTCTGTCTTCTGCATTCTTACAGTTGAAGATAATATCCTGCAGCTCTGACTGAAGCATCGCCACAAATTTGTAAAGACGGCTTTCTGTTTCAAACTTCTCCTGTAAATCGCCACCAGCCTGAAAAGCAAATTTCTGATAAATTCCTTTGCGTTCTTCCTTGTAAAATTTATCAATCTGCTTTTTATAATCATCTAAAATATGAATAAGCTGTTCCGGGACAGATGTCTTGACTTCTTTATTCGTTGGCATGGAACCGTGCAAGCCACGTTCAATAACAGGCTGCATTTTTAATTCAATCGCATATCTTAACTGTTGCCAATCCTGATACCAGGCAGACCATATTTCTTCTTCAATTCCATCATCTTCGCAGTCATGCTTCATATCCTCTTTATAGGTTGTTTTGAACACTCTATAGCCTTCAGTCCAATTCTCCCAGATATTAATAGCATTCATGACGAAGGTATGGTTTGCCTCAAAATATTCAATCTTGCGCAAAGCATTTTTGATGATTTTGGCAGTATTCTCCGCTAAGAAAGCAAAGCTTGCTCTCTTTTCCTGCTCCAGCTCTGCCAATTCACGAAGAGAATTTTCACCCTCATCAATTTCATCAATTCTGTATTCTAAAGCATCGGCCTGTTTCTTCACAGCCAAAATCTTTGTTTTAACGCTGTTCATTCCCAAAGAAAAGTTTTTTTGGAAGAAGTGTTGTCTGTCGCACAGTAAGGTGTTTTCTGCTTCTGTAAGGTTGGTATCAGCTTCATATTTTTTGGAAAGCTTAAGGCTGATTAAATTGAAATCCTTGATTACCGAAGCCTTTTGTTCTTCGTAATAATCCACTTTTTCCATGAGCTCCCTGCACCACTGCTGCACGGCCTGATAATACTTGATGAGTGAAGCATCAATAGCTTTGATATCATACTTTGCCAGCAACGCTGTGTAATCAAAATCTGATGAAAGCAAGGTGACTGTCTGCAGCTCATTAATTTGTGTTTGCAGCTCCTGTAATTGCGCTAAAAGCTTGGGTTTTTCAAAGTATATTTGCTTATAAAGCTCCGTAACCTCTGCATCATCAAAAATTGGCCATAATTCATTTTGAGTGAACAGGTCTAAGGTAAATTGCAGACGTTCTTTTTCGGTGTAAACAGGATTGCTTGGATTAATCTTTTCTTGATAATCAGTGTTTTGAATCAAATAATCAGAGCAAGGAAATAATGCAAAAATTTCATAATTCACGCAATTGTTATCCGGCTTCCAAATTTGATATTCAGCTCCAGAATACAGCAATGTTTTTCTGTATATAGAACCATTGTATTTGCATGCCCAGTTATCTTTACCAAGCAAACACCAATTACCACCTGTATGAAATGGTATCGTTTTATCTGCTACTGCTTGCCAAAGCTCATAACAAGTTGGCACTCTAAAGCCATCCATACCGAATGAATAACCACTAATTATATTATCAGCCTCACCTGGAGAATAGTACTTTCCACCTTCTTTGCAACAATTAAACGTATGTAAGTTAGCCCAAAGCAGCCCTGTACTCTTATCAAAAAGAATTTTAGGCTTGTTTTTTATAAAATACCATCTCTGGTTTTTGATGGCCTCAAGAATTTTTTCTACACCCGTCCCTCCTAATTCCATTATCCCTGCATTTATAGCTGCTAATTTTCCATCTACTACTGCCAATTTGGCAGCAATTTCCTGTCTTTGTGCTGAGTACTGCGCTTGCTCCAAATTTAATTCCTGTACTCTCTTGGCATTATTCTCATTTTCTATACCTTCACAAGCTGCTTCAATTTCACGAATCTTTTTTAACAAGCCATCTCTTTGCGCTGTTAATGATGCTAAATTACTCATAAGCTTTTTCCTCCTGATTTTTTACTAAACTCTTTTACAGAATACATATTTTGCGCTATTTTTATCAAGTTAATCAAAAAAGCCAACCGCCAATATTCGTCTCCTTAAGAAGCCTGCTCCACGCAGTAACATTCTTCAGCAAAACTCATAGCCAACGATTGACTTTTATATAAACCTTCCAATTCATGGAAACCAGCCCCTTAATTTCAATTTAGCTGCCTAAGGCTAACTTTGCTGACTAAAAAACAGCTTTGGTCAACCTGGAGATTCGCAATCTTTAATATCTTATTCTGATATGATTAGCGCCACCTTTTTGCAACTGAGGTAAATTCCTACTACTTAATTATAGCATATTGTCAATATAATAAAAACGAGAAATGCCGCACAAAGCATCTAAATAAATTTTTAGCAGGACTGCAAAACGCAGCCCTGCCTGTTACCTTATAACTGTAAATAATCAATCAATACTAAACCGGCGTTATACCAGGCCAGCGAAGCAGTTGTCCTATCCATCGGATGCCACGAACCATCATCAGCCTGATATTGAACACCATAACCTTTACCAGTAAGCAGACCTACAATACATTGCTGTCGACTTGGCTGTCCAGTGCTGCTTGTTACAATCATGTCATATTGCACAATTGTTTGACCATTATTGCGCGACAAAATTTTTGCACTGCGACAATCAACATAACGATGTGCTCCTTGTCGTTGGAATACTTCCGGTATATATTTATCGCCATTCAAAAACGCTTGCGGTTGAAATAAATTATACTTCGGTCCACTGCTATTCACATTGCTATTTGCATTGCTATTGCTGTATGTAGTTGCTTTACCATTATTCTCTTCCTGCTGCATGTTTAAAATGCCTTGCACATTATATTTATAGGCACCTGTATTGACGAGCAGCTTGCCTTTACCATTATCTAATTCCAACTGAGTCCAGTGTAAATTAAAGTCCTTGTATTTACTCTCTAAGAAATATTGGCACTCCACTGTCAAAACTTGCTTAGAATTCAATTTGAAGCCTTTTAAATCATTACGATCGCCAAAAGTAATAACATTAAATTTTTTAGGCGTTAGCAAATCATTGCCAATTCTCAGGTTAACAGCAAGCTTATCAAGGTCTATTGTTTCATTTTTGCTCATATTAGTAAAAGCTATCGTTACACTATAAACCCAATCATCAATCTTGCGTCGTTCAAGCACGGCAAAGCCTAGCTTGCTATCGCCAATTTGTTGAACTCGATAAGAAGCGCCACTGCAATCTAAATAAGCGGCTCCCTTATGAAATTCACCATCATTAGCCATGCCATACCAGTTTAAATCGTGCTGCAAAACAGCATTTTGGAATTCTACCTTTTCAAAGGCTTCCATTTCCATTGGTCCATTATCGCCAGAATATTGTTCCATATTAGAGCAGACTCTCTTAAGATAAACATTGTAAGCCTGCAGATAATCCTTCACGCTTTTAGCGTAATTAGCTATTTGGTAGCGTTTGATGGCTTTCTCCCCATCTTTTTTAGAAGGACCATTATCCTTGCTTTCCATCATTTTCTTGTTGAAATCCCTAACGCTCTCATTGGCCTTCGCTTCATCATATTTTTCATCACTCAGCTTGGTGATATTCTTTTCATTTTCTTCAATTAAACTCTTAATCTGCTTGAGCATTTTCTGTTTATCAATATTGCGATTTTCCAGCATGGCCTGAGCCTGCTCTGTTTCCATCTCAGCAACCTTTGTGCTGTTGTTAAGATACATGGAATGTATTTTTTGCTCTTCGGACTTACCACAACCGGTAAGCACCACTGTTAAGATAAGCATTGCATAAAAAAACAGCTTTTTCACACTATGACCTCCTCGTATAACTTTTCCAGTTAAATGTTTTATAAAATTGAGTACTATTGCAAAGGATCTGCTCCGTAGCGATTATCACCTACCGTACCAGGCGCAAACAGTAAATACAACTCAAAAAAGCCATTGAGCAGTGGCACAAAGGTTAATAACACTAATAAGCCATCTTTGTCCAAATCGTGCAAGCGACGGACCGATATAGCACTATTTATCCAAACCAAAAGAGTAAAAGCTATTAAGCCTATGAAGCAAGCCAGATAATCAATTGCTTCCATATAATAATCATCTACAAACTCGTCGATGATGCAGGCGATAATCAAAAACACCAAACAACTACTCATGCTCTTGAGAAAATAATCCAATCTATTAATGCGTCCCTCAAAACTCAAAAATTGCTCTTTAAAAATCTCTTTATTCAAAGCAGGTTTACGCTCGGGATTATTGCCAAAAAGTCTGCTGAAGATTTCTTTAAAATCCTTGGGATTATCATTGCTATGAGCTTTTCCCAACTGAAAACCACATTTTGTGCAAAATTTGACACCAATAGGATAAGTTGTACCGCACTTAGGGCAAATTACATTTGTCGGCTCAATCTTCGGTAACTGATCTGTCCCGCATACCGGACAAAACCTTCCCTGGTCGTCAATTTCGGCTCCACACTTAACACAATACTTTGACATAATATCTGCCTCCCTCTGATATTTTTTATTGCCACTGCTTCTTACCTTCTCTCCTGCAGAAGCCGCACCGAGTCAACCCCCAAGGCCTGCGCCAGCAAAAATATAGATTCCATATTAAACGGTCCCTTACCGCATTCTATATCCGAGACGCGCGCCCTTGACATTTGGGCTTTCTCCGCCAGCTCGCTCTGCGTCAGACTCAATGCCCTGCGATAATACATAATATTTAAGCCAATAGTTTTATATTTTTCTTCAAACAAAAAGCATCACTTCTTATCTCTTCCCTTCTATTATGCACTAAAAAGATGGCTCTTGCGGTGCTTTCGATTTTATATATATGGAATATATTTGACATAAAATCCGCAAGCTTACTTGACCACCGCCTGCTTTTAGTATAAGATGAAGCCAGAAATAATAATACCATGATAAAATTTCTTTTTTGCGATATTATAATGACGAAAAAGCAGATGCCGACAAAACGTCAACATCTGCTAGCAAAGTAAGCTTTTGTATTTTTGCGAGGTGATATCCATGACAACTATGCAGCGCGCCTTTCCGGCGCCAGTGATTCCCAAATTATTCACTAATAATGTCTGCGGCAATTATCAAATTCGCCGCTTTTTTAACGGTCAGGACGACTTTATCTGCGCCCAAGGCCCCTTGCATACGCAAACCATCGCTTCACAAAGTGAGGAAGGTGCGGCAGCTTCTTCCCTAGCTATAGCCTTCGCCAATATTGATGAAAACGATAAAAAGCAGGTGCTTGCCTTCTGCAATGCCTACGGCCTGCCCTATTCTTCGCAGCGCTGCCTTGAGAAACGTGCACATCTTGATGACGAAAATCATTCTTTAATCATCAACGATTTCAGTTTTATCGACACTACCCTTTTTATGGGAGATATCCTTGTAGAAAAAGACTACGCTGCCAATGATGCAGAGGTTACCTTGAATTACACCCTGTTCGAAGTAGACGAAATGGACATTATGAGCCTGCGCCTTTTTGCCCGCTGCGTCAAAATCGTCCGCAGTCTTCTTATTGTCCAAAGCTATCTCTTCCGACACGAAGGGACACAGGCAGGCGTTATCTATGCACTTGCCTACCTGCTGCATTACAGCGCACGTGGCCTTCACTACCTGCTGCCGCGCATCAAAACACCTACGCTCAAGGCATCAGAATACTTTGCTACGCGTAAGCGCATTTCGCACCCACAGCTGCTCAAGAGTATCCGTAAAGCAGATGCAGACTACGCCCGTCAGCTGCAAGACTTTCTCGCAGTCGTAGACAAGCATATGCTGCACACACTTGCTGATTATGACAAGGACCTGCTGGCGAAGAAACAGCTTACTGCTATAATTCTCGCTGAAGATATTCCAAGCATAAGCCTTGACCACACTTTTGCCAGACGCGTCCTGCTCGATATCATCAACGATAATATCTATACCGCCAGACCGCAAATGGACCTGGCGCAAGAAAAATTTACCAGCCTTTGGCAATGCAGCTATCTTATGCAGGCAATTTATCTTGATTTGTATCAGCTGCTGCTCAATCCGGGCGAATACCACCGCTGCGCCAATCCTGAATGCAACAATTATTTTCTCATCAGCGGACGCCGCGCAGACAAACGCTACTGCTGCAATCGCTGCGCTTCGAAAATGGGCAAGCAAGGCAAAACATACAGACCGCATAAAGAGAAATGAGAAACAAATTTAAGCAACAAAAAAGCTCTCAGATTTCTCCGAGAGCCGATTGCCATAGTGGCGGAGTGGTTTGGGGTGGCAAACCCTGTGCTGGGTAAACTGCTGTAACATTTCGCAAGGAGCAAAATTCAAAAACAAAAAAGCTCTCAGATTTCTCCGAGAGCCGATTGCCATAGTTGGCGGAGTGGGTGGGATTCGAACCCACGCACGGGGTAAACCGTCTAACGATTTAGCAACTCACGCCGATCAAATGCATAACTCACAGATACTTTATTATTTCCATATTTTAAACTGGTTTAGATATATTGTGAATAAATTCCATATTTTACACATATTCGTCAAAGATAAGCCCTACAACACTGCTGGTTAAAGGGATACGAATCTTTAGATTTTTGTATCACACAAAAAACACTAGTTAAGTTTACACTATGAACTTAATTGACTATAAAAACTGTAAACTCCTAGAATTTCATTTAGCAATTACAGTATATAATGCAATTATGGATACTACTGTTATATTGAGGCATTGCGTTTATTAAGTTGGTTTTCTATATCCATTCCACCATAAATAACACGGACAATATTGACCACCTTATTAACTTCATCAATTAAATAGAGCACAACATACTTGTCTACTGGCATAATCCGTAAACCTCTACTATACCACGGCTCTTTATAGTATAGTTTAAACATAGTCGGCATGAAGTCAAGACCTAGTATATCCTTTTTGATACGGGCAATCTGTGCTCGTGCTGTGGAAGGAGCTAATAAGGTGTGATTAATATAATAATAAATTGACCTTAAATCCTCTTCTGCCTCGTCAGAAATATTGATAAAATAACTCATAAGCCAAATTCCTTTTCCAAACTAGCGAAAACTTCAGAAGCAGGCTTTACTCTACCTGCGAGCACATCCTGATATCCCTTTTCCAAAGCTTCATCAAGTTCGGCTTCTGTCATTTTACTCATATCCAGCGGATGCCTATATGGTATTTTAACTTCAAAAGGAAGCCCTCTTTGCAGGATAATTTGCTTATAGAACATGTTAATAGCGTTCGATACAGGAATTCCCAAAGTCAATAAGATTTCTTCAGCTTGTTTTTTTACATCTGGCTCTATTCGAGCATAAAGATTCGCAGTTTTGGTTGCCATATTATCAACTCCTATATCTCTTAACTTCTTTTTCTTTATTATACATTTTTGTAAGCACAAACGCAATACTAATGTGGATGCTTTGTGTAAAAAAGTTCAAAACTCTTAAGTTTAGAGACCGTCCATTAGGCTACGAATTCAAGCCTTTTGGACGGTCTCTTTTCTTATATTCAAAACAATTTATTTAATGAAAGGAGATTATTGTATTATGATCTACGGTTACGCTCGTGTATCGAGCAAAAAACAACTCCACGGAAACTCTCTAGAAGAACAGGCCGCGACTTTAACAGCAAATGGTGCGACAAGCATCACTGCAGAACAATTCACTGGAAAGACAACCAGTAGGCCCAAGCTGCAAGCTTTGATTGATTCACTCCAAGCTGGTGACACACTAATGGTTACTAAACTCGATAGGCTTGCACGCAATGTAACTGAAGGCATAGAGCTTATCCGTGCACTGTTCAAAAAAGACGTAAAAGTCCATGTCCTCAATATCGGCTTATTGGAGAACACATCTATGGGAAACTTCTTCATCACTACCCTACTTGCCGTAGCTGAACTCGAACGCAGTATGATAATTGAGAGGACACAAGCAGGAAAAGAAGTAGCTAGAACTAAGGCTGGTTTCCGCGAAGGCCGCCCACCTCTGCCAGAAAAGAAGCTGCTTTATGCCTTGGAACTTTTGAAAACCCATAGCTACAAGGAGGTTACTGATATTACTGGAATTAGCAAGGCTACTTTGTGGAGAGCTAAGCAGAAGTACAACATTCTCTAGTCTCACCTTATTAGAAGAACGAGCGGCCTATTAGGCTGCTCGTTTTTGCATGATCATCTCTATGCACTATATGCTCATGCCTTTTCGTCATCCTCTTCCCATTCTTCGCTGTTCTGGTTGTAATAATACACCCCATTCTTAAAAATCAGCTCATCAATGGTATACTCATCATCCCAAATCACACCCCCGAAAGGAGCGCGACCATAGGGCCCGTCCATCATCTCCACTTCGCTTCCTACCCACTTGCTGCCTTCTTGCTGAGCAGCATGCGCTACACTGTCCTTAGCGTCTGCTTTCGTTCCCTGCACAGCCTCTTGATTGACAGCAGCTGGTTGCTCCTTGCCAAGCTTTGCTTGCTCCTGCTCTTGCTTTTTCAACCTATATTTGCATACTAGCCAATACACCACGCAGCCCCCCACCAACAACCGGCAAAAAACTGTGGCCCAGCCCTCACCGAAAAAGAGCTGCCACAAAAAGAACAGCACGCAAATTATATTGAAAATGTTTTGCACTGCAATCACCGCCGCTGAGTGTGTTTATTCCTTAACTTCCTCTTGCATCTCCGTCATCTACATCATCCTGCGTCCTGCACATTAGCTATTCAAAGCAATCTTTAGCCTCGTTAATTTCAAACATCAAATAAACCCTTTTTCCTTCAAGGCAAATACCACATCTATTTGTCCATTGTGTTTCTTTGGAACATCAAACATTTTTTGATGCCAGAATGCTCCTGGCTTAATGTTTGCTAATTCTTCTTCACTCATCCTATTTATGATCTCTATAGCCTGATAAGCGTACATAGCATTTTTGCTGGGCTTACCTTCAACTATTCCCAAAAAAGCATTCTTCGGACAGGACTTTTTCATAATCGATTCCTTACCGGATATTTCCATAGCAGCGTTGTTCCAAGCGTCCTCGGCACATTCGCAAATCTCCAGAAACTGTAACGCCCTAGCGGCTATTTCTCCATACTGGTTATACTGCATAAAAACCATCCTTTAAATATACTTCTTGAAAACCTTCTTTATTTTCAAACAGGTATCCATAATCCACTCAAATTGACTAGGCCATTTCTCTTTGCTATCAAAATCAACTTGCTTTTCTATAAGAATACGACTAGCTTTTCTTTCTGGTAGTGGACGCCAATCCATTGCAAATCCTAATTCTTCCTCTATCTCCTGCTTTTTACCATGTAAACTCTTAAAAAGCTCATCATTTTCATAAATATAGAACTCTATAGTAATGGCACTCCGTTTACGTATCTGAGAAACACTAATCTTATATTCGGAAGAACCAATGCCAAAATCTATCCAATGGTCTATAGTTGCTTTACGTTTTCCAAAATTATTACCAAAAGTCTTATTTTTAAAAGCATAATCATTAAAGGCAACCCAGTACTCATATCTTGCTTGTTGAGCAGGAGTCACGCTATTATCTTTTTTGATATCCCTAGCCCATTCGTTAGGTTTTTCGATTACCTCAAATTTTACTGCCATATTTGAGTCATCTATCTTGTAAAGCTTAATTTCACAAAGGAAAAAGCATGCACTATCGTCAGTGTGACTGTTAAGCCATTCAATCGCAGAGCGATGCTCCTCACGAGCATTCTTAACAATCCAAATAATAATAGATGCTGACTTGCCTGAAGCATAAGTAATTAATTTACCTAGGTGGTCGTGATTTGTGTCCTCTAATTGATTCTCTATTATAATCCTTTTACCAGTTGCTTTATCAGTAGCGAATATATCAACATTAAAAGAACCCACGCTAGACTCGGTTTCCTCTATGCTTATATCAATACCAATAGCATCACTCAATAAGGCAATGTTATCTTCTTCAGCCAGCCAAGGCGTGAAATCTAACGCTTCATGGGGCCAAACAGAACGTAAATCCTTCACTTCTTTTAGCTTTCCTAAAGCAATCATTACTTTAACCTTCTTTCTGAGATGATAATAATATCATTTCAACAACGCACCAGCATAGCAAGAAACATAATTGTCACAATCACCTCGCCACACTGGCCATACTCGGCAGCAACAATAATACTAATGTAGCTGTGCAGACTTTTAAAGATGATTTCATAATACTTTCCCAGTATCATACTTTCTATGATATTACTTTGTAATTCATATAGTTAGATTAATCAAGTTGTTTGTCAAAGAAACCACACAAATCAAGCCAATTGTAAGTAAGGTTCAACATAAGCTTCTTGTTATTTTTGATGAACCTCTCAATGTCCTTCTTATACAAGAAATGGACTTGTTTGCAGTTATTTTTAGTATAGCTTTCAGAAGCTGAGAATAAATAAACTTCTGCTTTCCCATCATATTTTAAAGCCTCCATATAATAGTCGGCCTTTAATGATTTATCACCACTCTTTACTTGAGGATATGCTCTTATGCCAGATTCATTTACCATTTCACACTCGTACGTAGGAAATGCATATTTTACAGTAGATGAGTGAACATAATATCCCTTTTCTACCTGAAGATATAACAGTACAAGTTCTTCAACGGCCTCTGATGAAATCACGGACCAAAAATCGAGATCCTTTTTCTCAACATGATAAAAATCTTTTCCAGAATACTTATTCCACATGTACTGAGAAATATCGGTAACCCCATTAATAGCCTGAGCACTTGCAGCTGGTCTAAAACTGCTAACTACCTTTCCGGGAACATCCTTTTCCATGCCTATTTCTAACCACTCTACATTGACATAATTTGGAATATCTAATTCATAATGCTTTGGTGTTGGTTTGCTATCAATCCACAATCCTGTAACACGACATAAGAAATATCTATTTCCCAATCTTGTCCAGATCAGATCGTTAACTTGCATTTTTCTCATGGCATTCAGTGCTTTAATTGCAGGAGTAGGCTCCGAATAAAACTGTGCCTGCTTTCTTATGATACTCTCGTCATTATCTCTAGTCTTTATTTCTCCCCAACCCACACCAATGAGCTTTTCTTTTAAACAAAAATCTAATAAATCCTCCCTACTGTACCCAGGAGCAACATCATTTTTAATGTGAATCCGCCAAACTTTCATAAACATTAAACCCCTATTATTTCTAGTCTTTACCCTATTCCATTCACTATCGCTAAACAATTGGTTCGATTTAGACTCCCACCCCCAAAGCAGTATGGTGCATATGTTCGCTTGCGCCGTCAGTCTTACCTTTTTACAACCCAGAATTTGCGTTCCACTCCAAAAGTACCCTTATCTGAAGCATGAAAGCCAAGGCTTGCACAATACTTTTTATACACAGCGTCCAGCTCAGGATTGGGCGTAGGGTTACCTTGATGAATTACATCTGCAATGGCTGGATTGGTTACCCTGCCATCTTTATCACCATTGTTTTCATGCTGAATCATACTATTATTGTAGTAGCCTATAAAACGACTGGGATAAAAGCGATACTCGCCTTCATCCTTAATGGCCAAAAAGCAAGTACCACGCCTGATTAAATCCAACGCATAGGTATATTCAGGATCCTTTCTGGACTCAATGTATCCATCTAATGTGGCACAATTATCCAAGATCTCATCCAAGCTCTCAACTGTAGGCACATCATAAACTATATCCGAGGGAGACGGCACATATTTAGCAGGACGAACCACAGTTTTTTTACTAACTGGTCTACTAGGAATGGTCATTTTATTTTCTGACAACCTTTGCTCTATTCTGGCTTTTTGTGCTTCCTTGGCTTTGGCTTCGGCTGCCTTAATATCTCCAAGCATATCCTGGATTATAGATGCTGCTGCAGGATTCTGTGCAGTTAAAAACTTATCAAAAGCAGCTGGAAAGCTAAATTTGCTTGTCTTCCTTGCAAATTGCACAGTAATTACTTCCTCATCCACTGCTACAACAGTACCCTCGCCTAAAGACTTGTGAAGCACTTTTTCATTGATTAGATTTTGCATCCATTCCAACCTCCTCATGAAATTGGCACCACATTTAATGGATTAACAATTAGAAATAACAACATCTTATTCTTCGAAACTGAAATCTTTATATTTCAAAGCGTTACAGTTCTCAGATACAGTTCGTTGTACCTGCTTGGAGTAACCATTTGGGGAATCTGCCTGGATCTCCAACTTGATGTCTATCTGACTACCTTCTACATTCATAAGGTGTTGAATGATGTTATTAACCAGATCATTGACATTCTTATTAATACGAATAGTATCAATTGGTGCACTCAAATAGAAATGGGTATAATTCTTTTCTTGTGGTGTGCCCCCACCAGCTTCTGAACCTCCTGAAGAGCCTGTGCCACCAGAGAGTCCACCTGATGCTCCTCCGGTTCCTTCTTCTCCATTAGGAGTTCCCCCAGAAACACCTTCCCCACTATTTTTTTCTTTTAACAATTGTTTTGTTGCAGACAGTGGTTTTACCAAATAATCAGTGTTATTTATGCTTAATACTGACTCTTGATAATGCAGCCCCTTATAGCGTTCACCATCAAAATCTACCGCAATTGCAAAGAAATCTTCTGAAGTTAGACCATCCCGAATACTATTTTCTAAAACATCATACCTTGCTAATCTTGGCATGTAGCAATAAGTAGTTAAGCAATCCCAAACTTTCTTTATTTGAACATGATTAGTATTCTTCCACAATAATTCATCTAAGACCATTGTGAGCAATGCGGGAGACCATTTTGAAATAATCTGCTCAGCCTGCACCATTTTACGCACTGCTTTTGTGACTATTGCTACATCACCACCACCAAGATCATATTCCTCCCAAAGCATGGTCTTGATGTCCTCTTCTTTGTCAATATAAGGCACCAGCAACCAACAATAAGTTTCTTTCAACCTAATATCAACAGTATCATTACAGCGAGAAATATTATTAGTTGCTTCCCTAATTTGGGTTACATCAAGATTTAAATCTACTTTATCATCAAGAATTGATTTCCAAGCGTGATACCTTTTTATTTCTTGTTTTAAGGAATTTAACTTGTTCCAATCAGCTGCCACAAAAGCAAGCGTATTCTTATATATGCGAGGATTATCACCACGACTATTTAAGATTTCTTCTGCAAATGTGTGAGCTACATTATCACTAGCACCCTTTTTGTAAAAATCCCTTGGTTTGAAAATGACTAATCTTGTAGACTGTTCGTCAGGAACATCTATGGAAGTATTAGGACAAGTGTGAACACCAGCTAGGGGTTCTTCCCTCTTGAGTTTCTTTAGCCTTGCTTCAATTTCCATTTCAACATCAGCATCAGGAACTTGAGATGCACGATCCTCAGCAGTTTTCTTTAATGTCGGTCTCGTATCAAACCAATATCTATTGGCAGTTGAATTATTATATAAATAAGCCAATGCACCATGCAAAGTTGTCAATGCATCATTAAAAATGGAGATATTTTCCCCAGGTTGAACAACCCCCAACCTAATCCTATTTGTCTCCAATCCCCTGATTGATTGGTCCTGTACAGTAGGTGCGCTCCCAAGCATTATAGTGCGAGCAACTCTTCTGCATGCGAGGCAAGCACCATAGCGAGGATATTCCTTATCTTTTTGATAGGGTACCGAATTCTTACCATCCACTTCATGGTCTATAATAGAGTTCCAAGTATCAGGCAAATGCCTTACCAATTCATTTTTCACATTTTCCATATCCAGTGGCAAAGAACTAGGCATAATCATTGCACCAGCATCATTGGCCATCCATAATTCATGAATTACAGCTGCCATAAGACGCAAAACGCCACGTGTCCTTTGAAAACGCTCCAATGTCGCCCAATCATTATAAAGTCGATCAAAAACTTCTGGATGTATTGGATAACAGGATAAGAGTCTATTCTTGTATGTTAGCTCTTTAGTTTCAAAGGGGAAATCATTAGCGTTTTGTTGATACATTTCGCTAAATGCCTTGCATACTAATTCTCTTTGTTCAGGATAGTTACAATCAAGGAATAATCTGCGTCTTACAATCTCAAAACCCTCATCAGCAGCAACAGGTTTCCAAACAGACTCCATTCTGCCAAATGTATGTTCTATAGACTCTAGTGCAATGGTGCCTGCACCCTCACCTATTTCTATATTGGATTCTGGAATAGAAGCTACTACAAGGCTATTTTTACTAGCCCTTGCTGCTTCGGTAATCTCTTGAATAAAGGTAATAAAATTATCAAAAGAACCAGCCGGTAGTCCTGAAACACCATAAATCTTCTTGGCATATGCTACCAGCTCATCCATTAGAACTACACATGGCGCACATGCGTCTAAAAGCATTTTTAACTTTTCCGAGCCAGGGGATACACCCTTTTTATCAGATTCTTTTATAATCTCATATAGGTCCGGCTTTCCAGCAGCAACAACCAATTGGTATGCCATCTCACCCCATATTGTATTAACTGTATGTCCAGGCAAATTGGGCGGGAGCTTTTTCTTAGTTGGATCCATAGCCGTACCAACTAAAACTGCCACATTTGCCTTTGGCAGATTCTCTATTTCAGCCTTATCCAAAATAGCTTGCAGGCCTGTCATTTTATTTACAGGTACTCCACCTTTAGCAATATGGTACAAGGCCAGCATGCTATGAGTTTTGCCACCGCCAAAGGCTGTTTTTAACTGAATAACCGGCTCACCGCCTTTTCCTGCTAATCTTTGCAATGATTTTATAAGCAGGTTTTCCATCCCGACGGTAATGTATGTACGAGAGAAGAACTCTACAGGATCACGATACTCAATGGAACCTTCATTTCGAGCTACTTGTGCTAAATCAGCAGCAAATTCAGCTGCGTGATAACGACCTTCTGCAACATCCGCATGTGGTTGCATTACTTCGCGCCAACTTGGTAGTCTATTGCCTACATTAGTTGTAAGCACGGCTGCACTAGAGGCCATTCCGGTTGCAGCAACTGGTTTAGCCGCATTTGAGCCAGCTTCATCACCATAACGAAGCTTGCGCAACAAACCTCTAAGCTCCTCTGCCACTTCATCATCAAAAGCAGTAGCAAGCCTAGCCATGGTGTCCAATGCTCTTTCAGCATCCCCCTTGTCCATATCTTGCGTTCCAATATGTGCAATAATATTACGAACACCCATCAATTCAGTAGCCCATGTTTTATAGTTCATATTTAATTTGAATTTAAAAACATCCCTCCACTTTCTATCAATTAATCGCAAACAATTAGCGATATCCAGAGAATCAACTAACTCTGCATAATTGCCATTCTCTGGTAAATCTCTAATTTGATCAGAAAGGGTATATAGTACTTCCTGCCACCACTTGTCTCCAAACTTTTTTTGAAGTGATTGGGCAATATAGGCGGCAAACAATGGATGTATTGTTCTAAAACCTTTTTGAACTATTTCAAAGTTTTCCTGCATAATAATCCTTCCCTTCAATATTATTCAAAGGCTCATTATTATTAAAAGTGTCTAAAATCTGCAACACTTCTTGGTATATACATTGCATGGCATCATGCACATTAATGATTGTTCCATCGGCATTAAGCACTGATTTATACTCTCCTAAAACAGCCAAACCTAGGCCCACTCCACAAAGTAACAAATCTTTATTATCTATTCTCTGTCCATATACCAAATTAATTTTCTCAGGCAACTCTCTTCTAATTGTCTGAATGAACGCCCTCTTACTAACTACTCCCTTTATATCATTGGCAAGAGGCCTAAACACAATAGCAATACGCTCGCTATCAGATTTATTACTAGTTTTATTTTTTCTAACTGGCCATAATGCTGTTATTTGATACCCACTATCAAGTATTCCCTGTAGTATTCTTTCAAAACGTGATAGACCTGAGTAATCAAAATTTAGCAATGAATCTCTATCTTCTGAGCTATATTGATAAAAAACACAAGAAGGGATTTCCTTACTTATTGAAGCTTTAATACTATTAAAAAAGGACATGAGTCCAGTTTCATATTCATATACAGCTTCTTCTTTGTTGCCACCATAATGTTCAGCTATAGAAGCAAGTTCCATTGTCTGGTATTTTGGATCAAGCAAAACATATGAAAATACATTATTTATAGTATTCTCTAAGTATCGTTTTAACCAAACAATAAAATAATAAGTTAGATCTAAGTAACCCACGTTATCATAATAGGGCAACTCTGTGAAAACCGCCATTGGCTTATAAAAGCTTAATTCTCTAGCATCTTCAAGGTAAACATTATTAGTAGTTGATGAACCATGCCTCCGCAGTCCCTTTATGACTTCTACGATGGAATTAACCAGACTAGTAAAATTCCCTGTAGCATTTGAGAAGGGATTTCCTTCAACAAAAGTCCATGTCATAGGTATGGCTTGCCTTGTAAAAGCAGCCCTTATATTTCCTGTCCTGTTATCCCATGTACAAATAGTAGAATTATAATTCGCAAGATTACTAATTGCTAAGACTAAATAAACCCTTATTATTTGACTATATGGAACATCAATCTCAGTTGTATTGTAGCCTTGCATTGCAACAGCTATGTCAGTGTCCTGCTCAATTTGGGTACAAACCTCATCTAGTTTATCTCCAAAAATATCGAATAGCTTAAGTTGCCTTGGCAGGTATAAATCAGCAAATTTATTTAGACCATATGCTGGTGGACTGAACCATCTAGATATTAAAGGAATTTCTTCCTGCAACACTTGAGCATACTCAATGCTTAATGCTCTTTGTTCATCTTCTTTAGAAGCATCTTGGTAATGCCTGCCCTCTAAGTCCTCAAGACAAATGGCCATCAGTTTTACAGAAAGATTGCCATTTATTCCCTGCTGCTTTATGTAAGATTCTGTGGCAATTTCTCCACAGCATGGACATGCAAATTTCGCTCCATGCCCACCAAGCTTATTACTTTCTTTTTCATGTGGACATATACCTTGTTGAATACTGAAATGAAGTTCTCCATTATCATAACAGGGTTCAGCCCACGCTTCTTTTCCCTTTTGTTTAGATAACACAAAGCTAGAGGCTAGAGGTATTTCCCGATGACATACTGGATTTGGACATTGAACGGCACGCACCCAGATCCAAGAAAAATGTTTATCTATGTCAGACTCATCATAGTAACTAGACATTGATTTTTTCACGTTGTCAGCCAGCATAGAACCATAGTATGCTATATCTTCTGCCAATGCCTCAAAATTTTTGTAAATTTTACTTGTAGCTAACGGATTCACTGGTCTATGCATGTAAGCTTTTTCGGGCAATTCTGTTAAAGCCTTTGTTAGTAAACAAGCTAAAGGATTAATATCACCACTTCTTACTTCTTGAGCTAATCCTTGTCCAGCCATTGACAAGCAACCTGAACCACAAAATGGGTCTGCCATAGCGAATGGCTCTGTAATTGCTTGTTGTAAAAACTCAGCCTCTGCTTCTTTTTTCCCCTTTGCAACATCAACAAGCAGTTTACATAAGTGATTACGAGCCGCATTCTGACTTTCTTCATCGGGATATAGCCCTTTATGCTCAGCAGGGTCATCCGCCATTGCCGCCAACAAGAGCGCTCTCGAAGAACAGATAGGACTTCTATTCCACCACACGTGCATATTGCCAGGGTAGCCCTTTTTAGGTTTTTCTTTGATAGTTGCTTCAACTAAGGCTGCTACAGGAAGGGCTGTCTCTATTAATTTTTTCATGATAAAAGCATCTCTCCTTCAGAAGCATACACTTAGCAAAGCGCTCTATCTAGTATCTCCGTAATAATGTCAGAACAAGGATTGTTGTTGCGGTCTGGATCTGCGCATTTCTGCTGCCGCAGATTGAATGTCTGGCCAGGCCACTACCAGTGAATTATAAGCATAAGCCTCTTCGGACCATTTCTTTTTCTCTGCTAAATCATAAAGCCTATAGGCTAAATCCCTAGCATTTTCGATATTTGTGCCCACAATATCAACAATAGCCTTGGCACAACCCATAATACCATCCTTGCTCATAATATGAGTCAGCTGTTGTGTCAAAAGCCAAATATTACTTTCTTGTGCATCAACATCAGTAGGCAATTCGCCTCTTTCATAAAGATGCAGCACACCTGCTTTAGCATATAAAATACCACGCTTTTCCAATGCTGGAATAGAAATACCCTTGGCATTAGCCAAAACCTCAGCCTCGCCATATTTAATTTGGTTGTAACCAAGCTGTGTATATAAGTCAACGCAAAAGCGGCTAGCACTATCCATGGAGCCAACCTGCTCGTTGAAATATGCATCCAGTTCCTCGTTGATGATAGCCAAGGCGCTTCGCACACTCATAGGCGTACCATCGGCTTCTAAAACCTGGCTGTAGCGAGAGAAGACTGCCATACCAGGACCGATGGCAGACTGAGCCATGTCCACAGGCGCTATGTTACTAGACTGCAGTTTTTGCAAAGCAGTTCGCATCTCTCTTCGCATAGTATTAATCATGTTTCTTCTAGTTGTTACAGGGGCATCTACTGTACGTTTACGGCACACTAAAACAATAGATGATGCTAAGGCGTTTGTTCCCTGAGAAACAGACCTTGAAACACATTCTGTGTTCATAGGCCAAGTACCTGTTATTCTAAAACCAGATTTAATGATAGCACTCAACATTGTCTCCCATCCAGAAGAACTATCCTTACTGTTATTGCTATTCTGCTTATAAGCATAATATATACTTACTGGAGCATTATCACCTGAGTATTTATATAACTGCTTACATGTATCTAACATACCCTGCTCAAAAAAAACTTTAGCACTTGCACTTGAACCATTATGTCTATATGGAGATGCGATCAACTCATTACTCTTCGGCGTAAGTATTGTAGCAAACAAATCAGGATATGTATCTTTTAACGACTCTTTTAACCATACATAGAAGAAATCACTTAAATCTGAGTATCCTATATTATCATAATAAGGAGGATCAGTAGAAATTACTACGTTTCGTTTACCACAGTCAACTTGAGCATCCCACTGTTCGGCACTTCCAACAATATCTCTTTCAAATGAAAAGGCTCCTGATTTCACACTCCCCATGAAATTTCTTAATAGAACATTCCATGAACCAGAACTGTTACCAAATGGATTTCCTTCAGCAAAATCCCAAATCATCGGTATACCTTGACGATTAAATAATTGCCGCGGACATTGCGCAATTGGTTCCCATCTATTTAAGGAATTACATAAATCTGCTAATTTATCAATTAAAAACGCTAAATATATACTAACAGCTTCACCGTATGCCCTAGCTCCCTTTCCACCTTCTCTCAGAGGAATGTTATCGTCTACCATTCCTCTAATGATCGCTTGTTTTTCTATTTCTTCTTGTATCTTTGGAATTAGATTAGAAAAAGTACACAATGTATTTAGCTGTCTATTGGTAAATAAACTATCAAAAGTATCTAACCCATATAATGGAGTCCACAACGCCCTTCTATCATCTCCTATAGTACCAGTCGGATAATCAGTGGGTTTCTCAATATTGGCAGCTTGCTCTTGGATTTTATCAGGTGAGAGATATATTCTTCCATTCTTACCCTCAGCCACAACAGCCATCAATTTAACACCAATTCTATGTGAACTTGCTTCCTCTTTTATATAATTTGCAGCTACAAATTCACCACAAGCCATGCATTTAAAATTGGCACCCCTACCTGTCTTGGGAGGTAACGGTGGTTGTAAAGAATCATTATGGACTTCGTAACGTATTTCATTATTAACTTCATCGAAAAAAGGCTTAACATAAGCTTCTTTCCCTTTTTTCTTAGATAAAATAAAGCTTGTGGCTAATGGCATTGGACACCCACACTTAGGATTTGGGCATTTTACAGTTCTTGTCCAAATCCACGCTAAGACCTTTGCATCTCCACCTCCATATTCTTTAGGCTTTTGTATAGATGGATATAGATGGCCAACATGTGCTTCAGCCATATCCCTAAGCATTTTACCATAAAAAAACAACATCCTCAGCAATACCACTAAAATTACTGTATCCCTCAGTTCCACACAATTGAATATTTGCATCAGGATTGATAGGAGGACAATTTTGAAAAATAGCAGGATATTCAACCATTGCCTTATTAATCATAACTGGTATCGGATTTAAATCATGCCCACTAACTTTTAAACCTAAACGTTGCCCCTCTAACGGAATCGCACCTCCACCAGCAAATGGATCTAGTAATTCAGGAATATTGCCATTATTATACTTTCTTATCTCTAGTTTTGCTTTATTCAATATTTCTTTATCACTAGAATTTTCCCAAATAACTAGCTTTTCTAATATGCTAAACAGACGCTCTCTTTCTTTATTTTGACTCTCTTCAGAAGGAAAGTCTTCAGGATGGGAAGAAGGATCGTCTACTAAAGATGCCCAAATAACTGCGCGTGCAGCTGCTAATGGACGTCTTGCCCACCAAATATGTAATGAAGAGGGATGTCCTTGTCTTATGGATTTTTCTCTCGCGCAAGCTTTATTTATAGCCTCTAGCGGCAGAGCCACCTCTATCAATTTCTTAATTGCCATATTAACCCCATCCTCACTCCTGATATACTATTTCCGACTCATTGACCAAATCATTAATATCAAAATTTATACTCGTTGCAGTAAAATCCGGTGCATTTCTAAAAGGCTTTTTAAGGTAAACAGTTTTTGTTCTGTCACCATCCACCTCTACGATTGCTAAGAAATAATTATCCGGCTTATTCAATGCCGTCAAAATTTCATTTTTTGAAACTGTAACAGTGCTTGCACCCTTGCATCTTCCCTTAACTTCGATAAAACGCATATGCCTGTCACCCTTTTCGTCGGGCTCCAGTAGAGTAGATTCGATATCGTAGCCACATTTGGCAGCGCTCACATCAACTGGTTCAAAACCCATGCCTTTCTCAATGCGCATAACTGCATTCATAGCAGCAAATTCCACCGCTTGTCGATCACCACGACCAAATTCCACGTTTGTACCGCCAACTATACTATGCAATAACCCTTTTGGAATGACTAGAGCACCACCAGTTATTATAGGTGCCAAAGGTGAAAGCATCTTTTCTTTGCTGAGCTCATCCAAGCGTTTTTGCAAGCGTTGCTGCAAATCATCTGCTCTTCTAGCTGCCAAAGTAGAATTCAGCTTAGCATTGCGTTTTCCGGCAGCTTCCTTTTCTGCAAGCTCTGCTGCTCTATAATCCCAATACTGTATCTCAGCAGTTAAGCGCTGCTTAACTGCATTGACGGTTTTATTAATACGTGCCTCTCTGCGTTTTTTCTCTTGCTCAAAGTGTTTTGGAATCAAATTCTGGATTGCATATCCCTTAGCAATGTTTTCCACATTATTGCACAACCAATGTTGGCTCGGTAACCATTCGAAAACTTTTGCTCTCTCATCATCGGTAAGCACCCTGTAATCAAGATAAGGAGCATAACCAGCATTTATTGCTGTACCATCTTTATGCAACTCCACAAAGTGAATATTCTTAGAAACGACCCTACGATTACCATTTTTTAACAATACACCATCTTGAATAGCATCTTCGATATAGCACAGTAAGCTTGCTTCCTTGCCATAATCGTTATCATCCACAAAAATAGTACCTCTTTTAAGAACATCATTATTTTTTTCACGGACTATATCAATTACTGCTTCAAGTAAAGGATGCCCAGGACATACCAATTCTGCTTTGACAGCATAACCACCATCACAATTAGCCTTATCGAAACAAATACGTTCATAGCGTTTCAATACATGTGCACCAAAGCCAATTAAAGCATCACGATTACGCACTACAAATGGTACATTAGTGATTTCAAACCTACCCTTTTCCCTTCTAACGATTCTTCCACCTAATTGTGTGAATGCAGATACAAAGAATGACTCAATAAAATGCGGCTGTAGTTTATGAGCTTCCATTCTTTCCATATCTTCGCGCACCTTGGTAACCATATCCACATTTAAAACATCATCAGTAAGCGCATTCTCTTCCAAGATTCGTTTAAAGATATCCCTATCCATGGCAGCATTTACTACTTTGTTTAATCGTGCACGTACTTCTGGATCATTACCATATCGGATTGCTTCAATCAAAAGCTCCCGCAAAGGCTTGTTGTCAAAAGTAACCTTACCTAAAATATCAAACACTTTTCCGCCAAGGGCCTGACGCTCTTCTTCCAGCTTTTCAAATAAGCGTTGAAAAACAAAACCTTCTCGTGTCTCGTTAGCTACAAGGTTCCACAAGTGACAAACCTCAGTCTGTCCTATACGATGTATACGACCAAATCTTTGCTCCAACCGATTAGGGTTCCATGGTAAGTCGTAATTTATCATCAAATGTGCTCTTTGCAAGTTGATGCCTTCACCTGCCGCATCAGTGGCAAGCATAATACGTACCCTTACATCCTGTCTAAAAAGTTCTTCTGCCTTTCTTCGCTCATTACGCAACATCCCACCATGAATGGTGACTACTGCTTTTGCATCACCTAAAAGCGAAGTTATCTTATTGTATAGGTAATTTAAAGTATCCTTATGCTCAGTAAAGATAATGATTTTCTCCCTTGCACCATCTTTAGTGAACATTAAATCATTATCCTGTAACAGGCGGGATAATTCTTCCCATTTGTGGTCCTCTCCACTAGCTCGTACTTCATTAGCCATACCTTCTAATTGCTTTAAGGTTGTAATTTCTGCTTCTAGTTCCTTGATAGTTGCTGCTGCAGATGCCTGGTCCACAATGTTTTCTTCCATACTTTCTTGTTCACCAGCAGCAAAATCATCCTCATCTATATCGTCTAAACCAGCAAAATACATATCCTGTACACGTTTACCAAGTTTTTCTTCTGTTAATCTATTTTCTAACCTCTCACGACGTCTCCTTAGAGATTGATATATAGCTTCTGAAGACGATGCCAGCCTTCTTTGCAACACAGTAAGCGCAAAACCAACAGTAGTCTTGCGCTCTTTATTCAAGTTATCAGCTCTATTAAATTCCTCTTGGACATATTCCGTCACAGCTATATAAAGCTTAGCTTCCAACGGAGATAGTTTATAATTTACTGTATAGGCAATACGTTCGGGAAACAAGGGTCTTCCATCAAATTTTAATAGCTCTTCCTTTACCAGACGACGCATTACGTCACTTACATCAATTGATTGTTGACTAGTATTATGAATACCTTCAAATCTATCAGGGTCAATTAGAGACAAGAACAGCTGAAAGTCCTCTTCTTTGCCGTTATGGGGTGTTGCAGTAAGGAGCAGAAGATTTCTTGTAGTATTAGATAATAACTTTCCTAACTGAAAGCGCTTAGTATATTTTACTTCTCCACCCCAAACAGTTGCGGCCATCTTATGTGCCTCGTCACATACAACCAAATCCCATTCTGCTACTTTGAGCTTTGCCTGGATATCGTCATTGCGAGCCAACTTATCCAAACGAGCTATGCACAAATCTATTTCTGTAAAAGCATTACCAGAAGCAGCCGCCTCCAAGCGATCATTAGTAAGTATTTCGAAATGTAAGTTAAATTTTTGCAATAATTCATCCTGCCATTGCTCTGATAAGCTACCAGGGGATACTATCAAACAACGCTTTAAATCCCCTCTAGCAATCATTTCCTTTATGAAAAGGCCAGTCATAATAGTTTTTCCGGAACCGGGATCGTCGGCTAAGATATAGCGCAACGGCATTCTGGGAAGCATCTCTTGGTAAACAGCAGTAATCTGATGCGGTAATGGTTCTACAGATGATGTATGAACAGCAAGATAAGGATCAAATAAATGAGCTAAACTAATCCGATAAGCCTCAGAAGCTAATTTCATGCTTTCGCCATCAGCATCAAAGCTCCATGGCAAGTGTAATCCTTCTACCTCAAGATATGATTCTGCATCACGATAGAGTAATTGATTGCCTGTTTGCCCTTTGGAATCCTTATAGGTGATCTCTATAGTGCTATTTCCATACCATGATACAGCTATAATACTCACTATTTCATTATTAATGATTCCTTTAACATTACTTCCAACAGTTATGTCTTCCAATTTGGCCACAATTATCACCTCTACCGATTTTTGCGCACAGCATGCCACAGTATACCTATTTTGTTAATTATACACTTTTTTCACAATAAATTCAAATAATATACCTATTTGGGCCGCCATTATACTCGTTTCCAATACTATAACATATGCTTGCGCTCTCTAATATATCACTGTCTCCCCCCACACCCCTCCTACACGCGCAAATTTCGTTTCTGAGCGTCGTTAGGCGCTAGCTGGCATAATTCCTCGCCAGTGTAATTGCAAGTGCTACGGGCCAAGCAGGGCCCTTCTGCGGCCTATGTAATAACTCTTCACTTAATGCTGCAACCATTTTACTAGAAAATATGGTGACAATTCATTGTAACAATTTCATTTAAATCCACTACTGCCATAAGTATATCATCCCAATGTGTCAAAATCTGTCTCCCTTCATCGCACGCCAAAAAAATCTCTTTTTACCCCTTTTTAGTTAGTTTGAGCAAAACTACCACAAGTACTACATAATCAAGTGCCATTTCAAAATAATACAGCCCTCGGTTTTTACGCCGAGGGCCTTTTACTAGTTTACGATATAGAATAATTTACGTGAATCATTTAAATCTACGGCTAACTCAGGGAAATAAACATCTATGGTGCCAGCGCCAATTTTAATTTGGGATACTATTTGTTCTATACAATTCGTTAGTACAGCACATTCACGATTATTATAGCATGTAAAGTGTTCAGCTAAAAGGGGCCAACAGTCATCTTTTGGGAATTTAGATTCCTTTACTTCATACTTTAATTTGTAATGGAATAAGCTACCTTTTCTGTAGGCAATTCCTAGGGAAGGTATAATACCTATTATAAACTCACATTCAGAAGCATCGCAATCTTCTATCAGGCTCAAGGCTCGTTCCATGTAGTCATCAACCATATCGTCTATAAATTCTTCTGGGCCAATCTCTGCCAAACTTTTTCTTAGTAGTTCAGGAGGAACGTCAAGACAATCGGCCAAGTCATCCACATCTCTTTGGGAAGAGATATGAGATCCATTCTCTATGCTTTGAATGAAGCTAATAGGGCGTTGCATTTCCGAGGCCAATTGTTTAACTGACATGTGGTTCTGCGCACGAAAGTATTTTACGTTCTCTGCTAATTCTAGTAATTCTTCTTGGTTTAAAAAGTTGGGGATATTTGTTTTCATGCTATGTTTTCCTCCTTTAATATACACATAAAAATTTTCTGAAACGTGCTCATCAAGAAACTTATTTACCCAATCATGTTCTGATACAACATATAAGTTATTGAGCTGAATATCACAAATAATGTAGTAACAGAAAAAATTCTCTTTAATAATCAGTCTGGGGGCTGCCAATTATTGACAGCCCCTTATCTATATTAATCAGCAAGGCTAGGACATGAGAAGCACTTACTGTAGTTGTTTGGGAATACTTCAGATTCGTTCTGATAGTCAACCACATATAGCAACGCTGTCAGATTAGGGTCAATTCGCATTGATGGAAAAGGAATATAGTTAGCACCCAAATCCATGCGAATCTGTTTAATAGATAATTCTATAGCGTTAATAAAGAAGACTTCTTCACGCGTAGTAGTTCCCTCAACATAATTTAATATTGATTCGATAGCTTCCTCTCTACTGAGCGGTTCCCAACTACTATCATATTTAATAGTAAAATAGGGGCATGTCGTATTTCTGTATTCATCACCCAATATGGGCAACATATGGTTTAAGAAACAAAGCTCACTAATATCACAGTCGTTTAGTAATATTTTAAGCATGGCGATATTTGAAAAGTCTTCGTCTTCAATTTCTGCAACGTACTCAGTAGCGGTCTCTTCATCTTCTTCAGCTCGGCATGAATATAGTAAATACTCAGGGAGCACGTCAAAGCAAGTGGCTAAATTCTTTACATTATCGTATGTTAGGATGCGTTTACCCTCCACAATATTCTTCACGAAGGCTACTGATCTATCCATACGTTCAGCTAATTCTTCAATAGTGATACCATCATGTTCAAGTAAGAACTTCACGTTCTTCACGAGCGCTTGCATTTCTTCAGCTGTTAAAAATTGGGGCATAAATACATTATTCATCTAAATATCCTCCTTTAAATTAATGGGGTTTTTCGAACTTGATCAGAATGAGCGAACAGCTGCCACAAATAATTCAAGCTACCACGCACGCTAATAGCTTGAATTATTTAGTTTCAGCATTACGCCAAATCCTGTTTGTCCTTTTGACATTTTAAAGATACCATATTATTATTGTTTTGTCAAACAATTTTATTGCTAATAATCAGATTATATTCTATTTTATAAATGATATATTTTGTATATCTTCCATGGTTTACATATTTTCAAGGCAGCCATGCTGGTTCATAAAAATTTCACAATTAAATTCGTTTTTAAAAATCTCCGAATTTGAACATGTGCTGGTATAACACCTAGTTTAATGGGGGAAAACATTACAGATTGGTGGAGTAGGCCCGCAAAATAGCTGGCCAATATATTACTAGCCAAGTTCTGGTTAATCACAATAAACTAGTAAAATCGTAGTAGTCGTAGTAGTTTTGTAAAAAAAAGTCAAAATATTTTCATGTGAATATAAAAAAATAGGGACAGCAGGGTCTTTCTTATTGTGGCCTTACCAGTCCCTATTATTTTTTTAGATTATTTTTTCCAAAACCCCTTCGACCCCTACGAAATTAAGCGGTCTTTTCTGCCTCTGGTTTCGCCGCGGATTTTTTAAACTTCATCCCGCAGTACTGCACTCTGTGATAGCCATCCTGTTTAACCGTAATACCGTGCATTTGCTTCATGCGGCGGCCGACATTAGTTTGGCTATCTATATCATCAATGTGAAAATCATGAGCATAAGCCCACGCAAGAAAACTATCATAGAAGGCTTGGGCCTGAATCATATCGTCTTTATCTCGCGTGATTTCGATTTCCTCGTCGAAATAGGCCTTAAGCGGGCAATCTGCTAGCGTAGCCTTCTTGAAAGCGGCTTTGCTGGCTTCAGGAATCTCGGGCAACCCATGCTGGTAATATTCCACCGCCATCTTAATCAGGAGATTTAGAATCTGCTCCTTTTCCTTCTGTAATTTGTAAGGAAGGCTTCTGTCCTGCTTTTCATCTGTAAATACCACATCGAACGGTATTACTACTACGCGCCTATTCATGGCGTTGTCCATCCAGTTGAGGCGAGGCAGAAAATTAGTATTCAGGATAAGCTTAAAAGCAAATTCGAAGCTTTGGGCGCGTCCGTACATCTCGCGGACGTTGATTTTTTCGCTCGCGCCACCTGTGATATTCTTCACGAGGCCTGTATCGAGCTCATCATATTTCTGTAGCTCATCTATGGTCACCATTCTGGTGTCGCGAATTTTCATCACGCTAGAATTGGGCCCATCACTGTTACGCTTTTTCAGAATACCAGATGGAGCCATACTGTCTGAGTACATGCCCATAACATCGCGAATCAAGTTGAATAGTACTGATTTGCCGTTGGCTCCAGAACCATAGCAAATTAGGAACTTACTTTCCTTTACTTCGCCTGTGAGGCAGTAGCCAAGGAAGCGGAGAAGATATTCAACGAGTTCCTTATCGCCCGCAAAAATCTCGTCCAAGAATTGGAGGAATCTGGTTGGATCGCCAGCTTTAGGATTATAGTTGATGTCAACAACGGCCTGTGTGGAATAATAATCCGGGCTGAAATCCAAGAGCTCGCCGGTCCGTAAGTCAACTACGCCGTTTTTGACGATTAAAATGTCGCGGCGCGTGTTATAATCCTTCTTCATGCGTGCTACCTCACACTGTGAAGCAGTTATCATACTCTGCTTAGTATGGATATTGCCTAGGCGCTTTACAGCTTGCAGAAGCTGCTTGCCATAGTTGCTATCAGAACTGACATATGATTTGGTAATCGTCTTCATGGTATTTGCTAATTCCTTGGTCAGCTTCATCATATTGGTCTTTTGGATATCCGCTTCCCAGAATTTGCCGTTATATACATACCAAAGGTTTTCGTCTTGGCAGTAGGATATTTTATCGCCATATAGATGGATAAAGCGGTCCGCGTTACCATCATCCGTGAAATCATACTCAAGCAGTATGGCCTCTTCTGGATCCAAGTTACACTCAGCATACTCGATGGCCTTATTAATGCTACGAATGATATAGTCTTCACGAACAATAACCTTACGCTTATGCGCGTCATCCTTAGAGTCGAAATAGGGGGAATTGATAAAAAGAGCCTTGATTGTTTCGCGGTCATGGGTAATGTGCGCTAGAGAGCACAGTAAGCTCATATCGTCGCTACTCTCATCTCCCTTGAATCTTTCGCCATTCCAGCGGCGGTTGAAGTATTCATCGCTGTTAAGGTTATATTCAAGGCGGTCCATTACTTCTTCTGAGATAACAGCGGGCTCGTTGCTAGCTTCTATAGGAGTTGCGATATTACTGCTTTTCTCGTTGCTGGAGGAGAAAAACTCCTTGCCGATGTAGTCCAGCAAAGCCTGTCCATCGGTTATCTTAGCCTTTTCGGCACTAAGTAAGTTTCCTGTAATAAAGAAATAGCGTGCTGAGTCATAGACCTCAAGAACAATCTCATCCGTGAGGTGCATCTTGTTAGAAGAAAAGTTTTTTTGGCCGCGTGATATAATATGAATACCAGAACAGCTCTTGCTAACCTCTGCATATGCGTCGTTAGCGTCCAAAATAGCCTTAACACGCTCATCGACGATATTTCCATTCGCGTCCAAGCAATGGTCAATATCTATACCTACGAGACCCGTTTCCTTCTGGAACATGAAGCCCAGTCCTTCTATAGAACTCATTTGGTTTCCGATGGAAACTTCTTTGCCATAGTTTTCCTTAAGATAGCTAAGGCATACATCAAAGGAGCTCCAAGTGGATGGGTCGTTCGATTTAGCTCCATAACCACTTGCGGGGTTAATAGGTAACTTATTTGCTGTGGCTACTACCCAATGGGGAAGCTGCTTCATCTCCTCCGGCACATGGCCATAGTCGCTTACTGCTGAATCGGTTTTTGGGGTAACCACGTTCTGGTTGATGGTTTCGGCCGATGTATTATCGGCGCTCAGATTGATGGTGAATTGTGGGTTTGTCATTTCGCAAACCTCCTTTCTGTAGAAAAACTAAATATTATTTGGAGAGCACTGGTCGAGTGTGAATTGATTCGGCCAGTGCTCTTTAAAGCTTTTAGAGGGTGGTTATTAGCTCGATTTGGTCGCCCTGATAAATCTTTATAAGGGCGTTCAAGCAGGAGGTTGAGGCTAGCTTAAATCTACGGATATAGCATCCACTTTCCAGCTTAGATAAAGTGTGAATGCTAATCCCTGCTTCTTTAGCTAAACGCTTCTTGCTAAGGCGAAGCTGGATACGTATTTTTTTAATTTTTTCGCCAAAGGCTTTCCATTCGGCCTCATGCTTCCGGCAGTAATCCTGCCATTCTTCTTCGGAATATTCAAAAATACAAACTTTCTTGCTCATGGTGATTATTCTCCTTCTGGATAAAGTATTCTAGGTCATCAAGACCGATTTCGTAGTAGTTTAATACCTTCATAAAGGTATTGGCGCGCGGCTCGCTAGTGCCTTGCTCAATATAAAACAGCGAAGTATGGCTTATGCCTATTTCTTTTGCTGCCTGTCTTAGGGATAGCTTGCGTTCTTGACGCTTCTTGAGAATTAACTCGTTAAATGGCATTGGTTCTATATCTCCTTGATTAAGTATTTTATGAGGGTAGAGCATATGCCACCAGCTCATACCCTCCATGGATAATATACCATAGCTGTAAAATTATCTTGACAGCTGGTAATCAGTTCTATAGAGTGAACTGTTACCTATAATATAACATGGCCACAAAATAATTAATTTCTGCCGTCTTAGCGACTGGTATGATTATTGAACACCTAAATTATATCAGAGCCTAAAAATTTTCCGTGGGGGACCTATTTCTTTGAGGCAGCCTCGCTTCCAGAATTTTAGCCCCATGGGGTTTGACTTTTAAAACTCAGCTAACGGCACTAGCATCAGAGCTAGCTGCTAGGCTTTTACATAGATTTTGCTCGTATTCATTGTCTTTTGACAGTGGATACGGGCTTTTTTTATTTTGTTTAGGTCACAAGACCGGAAAGGAGCTTTTTATGAAAGCATTATTAACCACCATCGCAGCGGTAGTACTCGCAGTGCTACTACAAACCATTGGCTCTATAGCCATCAACCATGTTGAAGCTGAGCACAACCGTGCGACAGCAGCCATCAACGCTGTACGCGCTCAATCTTATGTAAAGATGCTAGAAGCGCAAGCAGAGGGCAATATGCACAAGCTGGCATATTATCGCTGGAATTACCAAAACGCTGAAAAAGTAGTAGCGGATTTTGGCGTGGACGCTATTTTGGCAAAAGAAAAAAACCGCTGAGCAGCAACTCAACGGTTTTTATAGGGTTAGAGATGATGTGAATCCTCTACCCATTATTTTAATATCCAAGGAGGAATAAATCAATGGGAAAAATCAGTATCAACACACAATTAAAGCAGAAAGGCATTAAGCTGAACAAAGAGCAGCTAGAAGCTGTGAAGCAGCTGAATGATGTCAGTGTCGTAACCGCTGGTGCTGGCACAGGCAAGACCTCGTTGTTGGTGGGCAAAATTAACTATGCTAGCATTGAAGATCCGGGCTGCAGCATTTTAGCAATTACTTTCACCAAAAAAGCCGTAGCTGAGCTTCAATCCCGCCTCGTTGGTAACCTAAACTGTATGGTTAACACGTTCCATAGCTTTTTCTACCGGATTTTGCGTGCCAATGGATACAAATCATTCAAATTCATGGAGAACAATAGCCAAAAAAGCACCATCATGAGGAAGGTTATTGAAGCCGAGCAGTTAACGGATAAATTGACGGTGGATATGCTGGAAGAAGCCCTCAGGAAGGGCAATTTCGCCGAGGAGGATACAAAAAAGGCCATGGAAGCCTACTTTGACCAGCTGAAGAGCATGAGGTTACTATGCTTTGATAGCCTCCAATACTTTTGCAAAGAGCTGCTTCAAAATAATCCTGCCGTGGCAATCCGCACTCGCAGCCTATTTAACTACATAATGGTGGACGAAGCACAGGATATGAGTAAGATACAGCTGGAAATCATTAAGCTCATCTGGCCAGCGGACCGCATCAACAACCTTACTTTCGTTGGGGACCAGAAGCAAGCCATATACTCGTTCCGTGGCTCTGCTCCCAATGTAATGACTGAACTTCAGCAATACTACGAGGCTTATACCTTCAAGCTGACTACCAATTATCGCTCCACAGAGGCGATTTTAGCATGTGCTAATGGTGTACTGCCCACAAATGAGGCCTTGACCGCAGTTAGAGGGAAAGGTGAACCTGTCGTGTTTCATGCTTCCGAGGACCAGAAGAAGGAGGCCGAATATATCGCTAACCAAATTAAGCTGCTCCATAACGGAGGAATGCCGCTGCGAGATATCGTAGTCCTGTTCCGTGCTTCTCATGCTGTTAAGGAATTGTACGAAGTCCTCGTTGGAGAGCATATCCAGTTCGTTCAGATAGGCAGCGACCCCTTTAAGTGGAACAATAGCAGGTACAAATGCTTCCTAGCTGTCCTTTCGTTCATGTATGACCCTAATAACAGGCATTTTTCCTGTGCTCTGCCCATATTAGGGCTTCCTAAGGATATCACAGGAGACATTGAAGAAGGGCTCAACCTCCCCTTCTCGGAGCTTTTAATGGGAATCTCGTCCATGTCCAAAAAGCACAGGGGCATCTTAGAAGAGTTCTTTGCCATTGACCCCGAAAAATACAGCCTTCATGAGCTGGTTAACCTTATCTGGGACAAATACCTAAAAGCGTACTTCAAGGCCGAAGATGACGAGATTTTGGAGGCATTCATTGATGAAATCGCTGATTTTACTAGCTTCATCCAGCTCAGGAACCATATTAGTGAGGTTAGGCGTCAGGTAAAGCAAATGCAAAGGCTAGTTGCTAATCCAAATGCGGACTTTGTCAGATTGACATCGATCCATAGTTTTAAAGGCTCAGAGTGTTCCACGGTGTTCCTATGCGGAATGGCTGATGGCATCCTCCCAGACTTATCCCACGATGAGGTAAATATTGAAGAAGAGAATAGGTTGGCTTATGTAGCTGTAACTCGTGCTAAGGATAAACTATTTGTAACCTACCCCAAAACAGCACCCAACGGTAGCCCTGTAGCTCCTAGCAGGTTCTTTAAGCAGTTCTTTGATAACCAGCATTAACCCAAAGATGATGTTCCATTTCGTAACTCCATACCATGCACCAACGGTCGCAGAATCAGAAGATGATTTTGCGGCCGTTTTTATTATTAATAATCAATTTTGAAGGAGGAAATCCACTATGAAAAAATTTGAGGAAGTAGTACCGACCTTGCTGAGTATGTTTGCCAGCGAAAATTTTCCTGAGCAATTCGCGCTGACCTTTATTCAACGAACAATCACCGTTCCGAGTGACCATTGGTCCCTACTGAACCGCCTCATTATGCGTATTATCGGCCAGACTGAGGACGCTCGCACCTATAAACAGTGGCAAGCGGTAAATCGCCAAGTTTTGAAGGGTCAGAAGTCCTTCTCCATCATAGCGCCAGTGACAAAGAAGGTTCACAACGATGAAACCGATGAGGATGAGGTTAGGCTTATTGGCTTTAGACCGTTGCCAGTATTTGCCTACGAGGCCACTGATGGTGAGGATTTACCTGACTGTGATTGCAGGCCAGCACAATTGCCACCGTTTTTTGATGCAGCTAAGGCTTTAAGCGTTAAAATTCGTTGGAAACCAATCTCAAAGAACTCATATGGGTATTATAGCCTCAGGGATAACAGCATCACCTTGCATTCACAGGACTACTGCGTGTTCTTCCATGAACTGGGCCATGCGGTACATAACCAAATCGAACCACTCGTAGGGGTTTCGGATGCAAAAGCTGAAATCGTAGCCGAGCTCACTGCAGCCGTGCTTTGCGAGATGGCTAATGTTTCTGGCTACCAACAGCAGTCTTACGAATATATCCGAGCCTACGTGAAGGATAAAGAACCTAAAGCTACCATGAAAGCCATTAATGAAGTGCTATCCCTCGTTGAGCAAATTGTGAGCAAGGTAGTAGCTGCTTCTAAAGAGGCTTAAGAAGAAAGTTAACCCGCGCGCAGGCCTATTTTTTAGGATGCGCGCTTATTTTATTAAATTTCTAAGGAGGATTATTAAAAATGACTGCTCAAGACATCATCAACCAACAAAACCAACCGAAAACTTACCGTGTTCTGGCATCTCGCAAAGGAATGAGCAACGATGACTGGCTGAAACTTCGTAAAGGATACCTAAATATTAGCGAGGTGAGTGCAGCGTTAAACCTTAACCCTTACAAAACCGCGCTGAGCCTCTGGGCATCCAAGACCGGTATCTACGAAGAACCCTACACCGATAACCGTTTCATGGAATGGGGCCGTATCATGGAGCCTGTGCTGCTTGACTACTACCAAAAACAGTACGATTGCAAGGTTCAAACCGTACCTTATATCCTGCAATCCACGCAGTACAGCTTCATCTGCGGCAATATCGATGGCGTAGCAATTTTTCCTGATGGCTCCAAGAATATCATCGAGGTTAAAACAACCAGCAGCATCAACGAAAGCGAATGGAAAGACGGAGGTTGCCCTATTTACTACTACACCCAAATCATGCTGTATGAATGGTTAACGGGCGTTCATGCTGGCCAACTCATCGTGTTGATTGGCGGCAATGATTTCCGTGTAGTGGATATCCCATATAATCAGGATGTCGTGGATGCTATTTTGGCCCAATGCGTGGATTTTTGGAATCATGTCGCTACTCGTCAACCGCTTCGGCCTGTAGCAAAGGACAGTGGCTTTCTGGGCAAGCTGTATCCTCAATCCAACGGAAATGTTGTCCAATTGGAGGATAGCTTCGCTGAAAAACTTGCTCAGCTAGAGGCGCTTAAGCAAAAAGAGAGCGAGATTAAGGCTGCCAAGGATACTATTGAAGCCGAAATTAAACAGGCTATGGGTGAAAACGAGCTCGCCATTGTGTCAAATTGGAAGGTTAGTTGGAAAACTTCAAACCGCAATACATTCTCTGCTGAATTGGCTAAGCAGTATTTAACAGATGAACAGGTTAAGGCCTGCACGCAAACCAGTAGTACTCGCACCATGAGGGTAACTAAGGCCAAACCTAAAGCTGCATCTAGCAAAAAGAAATAACTAGTAGACCAGGCTCCCTGCAAAAATTGTAGGGAGCCTAAGTTTTTAAGGAGGAAAATCAATATGAAGAATCAGATTTGCGAGGCCTTGGAACGTTATGGGGCATCCAACCTTACAAACAAACAGCTTTTGACTGTGCTGCTCAATGGCAACAAGAAGCTCCCTGCCCTTTTTGAGGAAAATTATCTCAGTGACAATACTGACCAGCTCGATATTTTGGAGATAGCGGGGTTGACTTTTGACGAACTTAAAAGCCGAGGCAAGTTAACCGATAGCGAGACCGCGCGCATAGTAGCCGGTATTGAAATCGGCATTCGTGTAGCTATGGCAAACGAAAGGAAAGAGCGCATTAAAATCAACGACCCGTCGGACGCTGCTAAGCTATTACAAAAACGACTTCAATTTCTCAATCATGAGGAATTAGTCGTGATTCTGCTAAATGCCAAGCACGAAGTAATAGGAAGCAGGCTCATCAGCCGTGGCGCACTCACATCTTCCATCGTAGATCCAAGGGAAGTATTTAGTTATGCCTTATCCAAGCATGCATGTTTCGTAATCGTAGGGCATAATCATCCATCAGGCCACTCTTCACCGTCACCAGAGGATAAGCTTTTTACGGGTATCTTAGAAGCAGCTGGAAAAATACTTGGCATATACCTATTGGATAGTATCATCATCGGGCGTGGCGAATATTACAGCTTCGCGGAAGCTGGCAAATTGGATAGCAACAATGATTAGCCATACAAAGGGGTTTCTGAAACATTATACCCTGCTATAACCATGGAAAATGAAAGGAGAAAAAGAACATGGCACAATTAGACCAAATCAGAAGCATCATCATGAACATGAAAGCACAGAGCAGAGCTCAGGCACAGGGGGGAGTATATCCAACCGAAGGCAATGCGGCGCTCGCCATTGAACAACCAGCAGTAAAGGTAGCTGAGCCCATGCAGCTTATTCGCGGAGGGAGGATGGAAAATTCCCTTAGTGAGAAGCCGAACACACATAATCTGAGGGGCCAGTATGGGGATAACGACACATTAAAAAGTCAGGAAAAAACTACTCGTGGCGAAGCTTCTAGTGAGCCCGTAGAGCGTCCTAAAAAAGAGGGTCCTGGTGTTTGTACCTGTCAAAAAATTAAAGAAGCTGTAAAAGCCCTCACTTTAGGCGTTCACTACGGTCCTGTAAAAGGGATCAAAGGCAACCTATTGTTTAAGGCAGGAGCCATTAAGCTTCTACAGCTTTGTGGTTATCATCACAATGACCAGTTGCTAGACAAAACCGTGGATGCTGCTAATGGGTTCATTGGTTACACAGTCAAGGTAGTTATAGTGGATGAAAACGGAGTTCCAATTGCCGAAGCTATAGGTAGCGCGAACAGCCTCGAGAAAAAGTTCGCAGATAAGGGGTTTTCCTCTGATTATCTGCTTGTGAACATGGCTCAAAAGAGAGCGTTGATCCAAGGAATCAAGGAACTATTGGTATAGTAATAACACACAAAAGGCTGGTGTAATTTTACACCAGCCTACTACAATCTTTTAGAAGCACCAATGCCCCCATAATATATTTCCATAATCTCATCTCTACAAAGCTCTAAAATATGTTCAAATGTCAATCTGTACACCATCTCAAGATAGGAAAAATAAGTTTGATAGTTAAATTTGCCATTCATGCATTTAGAGGATATACTCTCATGCATTTCCCTAAACAAATTAAAACCTTCGACGATGGTCCATTGCAAATCCCTTGAATCTTCTTCTTTATTTTTGTTTAGGTAGTCCATGAAATTCGTTCTATAGTCAAAAATTTCAAAAGGCTTAGATTGGTAATCGTAAAAATGATTCTTGTAGTACAACAACCTACCTATGAATACTTCTTTTGCGGTTAATTGTGATATTTTAAATCCAATTTCAGGCGAAGCACATATCCCCTTCTGCAAGTAATAAGCTGTCATAGCTTCTACTGGAACTAAAGGACAGTAATAAACACGTCCATATCCTCTGAAACCTGTCTTGCGTCTAGGTTCAAAAACAAAACCATGATTGGCATAACGAATTAGGGTAAATTTTGTAAATTCAACACCATGCCTGTGAAGGAAATTCATTGTCGTGTCGGTGTCAAAGGCTTCTTGAGATAAGTATTCTAAGCCATAATTATCCATATTCCTAACTCCTTTCAGCTTTATTGTAAAAATTTCCGTTAATAGCATTGACAGGAAGTTCATCTTCCAGTATAATTATAGCATAGTTGATATTGACTTGTAAATATCAACTATATAAAAACGTTTGGAAGATCTCAATTAGGTTTTAAGAATTTAGGAGGTTTAACAGAACCAGCATTGATTATTTAATGGCACCGACTTAATCTTTGCTGAAAGAAGTATTGGCTACTTATTTTTAAGAGATTTGCTTGTATGACCACAATGTTAAGGTGCTTTCCTTAATTAATTCTATTTTTTATTCGAAAGTGAGGTCTTCAGAATGATCATCGATCCCAAACGTTTCTATTCTATTAAAGAGGTTATCACCAAAAATGGAGGTATCCTTCCCATTTCTACTGCAGCAGTCTATAATGCTGTAAAACAAGGTAAAATTCCTTCAAAAGAACTCTTTGGTCGTATATGTATCCCTGGAAGCTATTTACAAGCATTAGCTGAAGAAGCTAGTAGCTATACAGCTTAACACCTGTATTGCTGAATTAGGAGGATACAACACCATGAGACGAACCAAAGGTGAAGGCTCCATCTATAAAGATGAAGCCAGAGGACTCTACGTATTCCAGTTTACCTATGTGGATAAAACCACAGGAAAGCAATGCCGTAAAAAACTTTACGGTAAAACCAAGAAGGCCGTCAAGCAAGCGCAGGAAGCCTTTTTGGAAGAGTTAGAAAAAAAGTATAAGGAATACTATGGTAACGCAGCATCTTTGGACGTTGTTGTAGGCCAAGACATTAAAGCCACTTCTAACCTATCGAAGTGGCTTTATTATTGGTTAGACAATGTCAAAAAGCAAAGCATTGCTGTAAAAACTTATGAACGTTATCGTTCTTACGTTAGCTGCCATCTGGACAATTCAATTGGGCAACAAGCTATAAACACCCTATCTCCATTCCAGTTTCAAGAATTCTTTAAAGACTTGAGACTACATGGCGGAAAAAATCATCAAGGTATAGCACCGAGAACAATTAATTCCATTCGGCAAATGCTTAAGCAATCCTTTACGGACGCTATAAATTTTGGTTTGTTAGTCAAAAACCCTTTGACTAGCACCAAAGCCCTAAGCACTGAACCCACAAAGATGCATGTCATCACCAAAGAACAAGCTAATAAGCTTATTTCTGTTGCGTTAAGACACTCGCGTTTTCAGTGGATTATTATCGTTCTAGCTTTAGAAACTGGCATGAGGATTGGTGAAATTTTCGGACTAGAATGGAGCAACATCAATTTCGAGAAAAAGACCCTTCTAGTTGAGAAAACGGTGGTTTCCACAACAAAAGGAAAGCTCATTAAGCCCATAGGCAAGAATAAGTTTTCTCGCCGCACCATAAACCTATCAGACCACACTATTGAATCATTAAAACGATTCAAACTCTGGCTAAAAGCTGCATCTATTAGAACTGGCTACTCTTATGATAAAAGCAACTGGCTACTTCCTAATCCTAAAGGAGAACCAAGAAGCCCTAATTCCTTTACCTCTCACAAGTTTAAGGATTTACTTGCCGAGGCCGGTATTGATAATGCCTTTAGGGTTCATGATATGAGACATACTCATGCCACTCTTCTATTAGAGGCTGGAGTCAATGTTAAAGTAGTATCCGAGAGACTGGGACATGCTTCGACTCGTATTACGTTGGATCTGTATGCGCATGTTTTAAAAACTATGCAAGCTGCGGCGGTAGATGCCCTTAATAAGATGTTTTAGAAAAAAACTGCTGACCGAAATCAGCAGTTTTTATTATGTATCTTTATTTGTGAATTTTTTGTGAACTCTTTATTTTAGGGCCTTTTTTACTCAAAATTAGGCCCTTTTTTCCCTTTTTTCTTCCATATTTTTCATGGTTTTTTAGCATAAGCCCCACATAAGCCCCACATAAGCCCCACGTGTATAAAACTTAATACAAATCACTCTCAGTTATACAGCTAATAGTTCATCTTTTCTTCTGCTATACAAATCAACACCACCCGTCTAACGGGTGGTTTGACTA
>ULNX01032826.1_pt1 | contig 42897 bp, 71 predicted proteins | sample 1952061 | NCBI WGS metagenome assembly ULNX01 (sample SAMEA4835588, study PRJEB28245) | human gut metagenome | biome: gut microbiome; material: fecal sample | place: Denmark | collected 2008 | reverse complement strand
TGGTTGTTCTTCTTTCTTTTCGTCTTGTTGTTGCTCTGGTTGTTCTTCTTTCTTTTCGTCTTGTTGTCGCTCTGGTTGTTCTTCTTTCTTTTCATTTTGTTGTTGCTTTGGTTGTTCTTCTTTCTTTTCGTCTTGTTGTTGCTTTGGTTGTTCTTCTTTCTTCTCACCCATTACAACATCCTTTCCAGTTACATTTTTTAACGCCTCTTCTTTCTCTTTATCTAAACAGAACTTTTCAGTTGATATTTCACTTTTAGTTAATGCACTTTTTATCTTATTTCTAATCTTTGCAATGATTCCCTCTTCTGAATTAATCATTTCTTTAACTTCATCTAAACCTTTACCTTTAAATATTTTCTTAAATACTTTATTTAAAAATTCAGATCTGCACCTATTATATGATTTTCCTTCTGAATCCATTCCAATTCCTATTCCATTTTCTAGTTTTCCAACAAGTAGTCCCGGATTTTTTAAAGTAAATTCTGGATGCTCTCTCATAATTTCATCCAATACCTCAATATTTTTTGTTAGCTCTTTTAATGATGAGAATACTACAAACTTATCAGCTCTGTCTACCTTATCAAATTTTGGATAATTGACTTTAAAACTATAATTAATTCCTCTTTCTTTCGCCTTTTCTAAATATAATCTAGCAATTTTATATACTTGATCGTAATCAGCATTTATGTATAATTTAGACTCATCTTTTTTTTGAGCCTCATCAATATCCTCGAACATATCTTTATATATATGAAATCCCATAATTCCCTGATCCTGGAAATTATGTCTTGATTCAATATAATCAAAAGTAATTTTAATCCTTTCTATTTCTTTATCAGATACATCCCTCTTGTTTTCTAATATTTCAATTAATTCTTCGGATGTATATTTATTCAGTGTTTTTATAATTGTATCATAATCAAAATTTTTTTCTTTAAATAACTCTATTTTTTTAGTTAATTCAAATTCCTCGCTCTTATCATATTTCATATATTTTTTAATATCATCTTCAGTTATGTTATACTTTTTCAAAGCTTCTTGATTATTTTCATAAAATACTTTAGAATCCCCTAATGGTATACGTCCAATTTTTTCAAAAGCATTGTGGCATTTTTCATAATTAGCTATGTCATCGTAATGCTCTTTTCTGAACACTTTTAATTTATCCTCTAAAATTTTTAGCTTTTCATTTCTCTCTTTTGTATATAATGAAATATCATACTTTTTTTCTAATTGTTTTAAATATTCAGCTTCCATTTCAATACATTCTTTTAGAATATTTTTATTAAATTCTTCAATCTGCTTTTTTTTGTCAATATCCGTACTTTCTCCATTAGTTATAATATCATAATACTCAATATTTCCTTTTTCAGCATATATTTTAGCTAATTCTTCTATTGTTTTATCATCATCTAGTGGACTTTTTATTCTCTCATATAAATCCATACTATTCCTCCCTTTTATTTCCATTAATATACTTTTTATTATACATCTTTTCATTTCTTATGTCAACCACACTATTCTATTCATGTATTTAATTTATCATATTCTTTCGTGTCTTCAATAAAAAGCATTGTACTTAATTTATTACAAAAAATGCAATAAGGAGGTACTTTTATCAAAAGTACCTCCTTAACTTAGAATACAATCCATCCAACAGCCTTTTTAAATGGAACGAAATTATCATATGTTGATCTAAATTGGGCAATTGCAAACTTATAACAGCTTTCGTCATAAGCTCCACTTGCAATTGTTATGCATCCATATTTATCTTTCGACAAAATTTTAGCTACATTTTATTATATTTTTAAATAAAAAAAGATTAATAATTTTACCAAATTAAATCATTAATCTTTTTGTATTGTTATTATTCATTATTATTTACAACCTCTTCTTCACTTTTTACACCTTTAGGACCAATATACTTGGCATCACCAAATCCAATTATCATATAAAATATTGGGGATACGAAAAACATACCTGCAATATATCCTCCTCCTTTATTAAAGCTATGGCAAAAGTTTATAATCATTAATATTGAAATTACAAGTTCAAATATTGATAAACCGAACGCAACTAAATAAATTATAAGACCTACAGATAAATAACTACCATAAGACATTGCTATTTCACCATAATTTTCATATAAATTACTTACCAATTCGCATATCCATGTTGCAAAATTTAGTATGGCCCAATATGGACTCATTCCACTTATTTTATACAGTATTGCATAATTATAAAATGGAATAATTGCTTTCCAACCTTTCTCTCCTGCTTTTTCAAAGCATTTCCACATTCCTATATACGATATTACTATAATTGCTATGCTTAATAAACTAAAACTACTTAATACCAATTTTAACATAATATCACATCCTCTCTTTTTTTATTTTACAACTTTTGGAGAATTATGTCAATTTATGTGTTATATTCTATTCAAATTTAGTACAAATTTTCTAAAAACAAGAACACTGGTTTTACATGACCAGTGTCCTCATTTTTACTTCTTCATTTTACGAATAATTTCAGTTGTCGATGCAGTTTTGCCTCTCTCCTTCATTACACCTGTAATTTCATATTTTTCAAAAACCTTATTTCTCGCAGACTGCAATACAGAATTATTTTCATAATACAGTATATCTGGTCTTAAAGTTTTAAAGAGGTCCTGAAAAATTATCAACCATTCTTCCTGTTTCTTATTTTCAGGTTCGAATTCAAGAACAGTATTTGGGTCATAATCCACAATAATAGTATAATCAACATATCTTATTGCGTCTACTATAGCCACTCTCTGTTCTTCTGTAATTACAGGTCTTTCTGGATTTTTTAGTGCTGCACACCTATTGCTTTTTACAGCAACAACCAAAATGTCTCCATTTTTTTTGGCTCCCTCTAAATACTTGAGGTGCTCATAGTGAAACAAATCAAATGTACCTGTTGCCAAAACAACAGTTTTACCATTCCGATTTTTTTCAACCATTTCTGCAAGATCACTCAAATTTGATGATATCATAAAATCCCTCCTTATGATCTTGTTCAATGATTTGTGCGTATGTAATAGCATTATTTTGCTATTTATATAATAATCTGCTTTTAGCAGAAAATTAACAATTATTTTACAATTACTTTTCTATCAGAAACAAATTTTTTTACATCATTTATGATAGGTTTATTTACTTTAAATATGTTTTCTGGAAGATTATCTAGGTCAAACCACTTCAAATCTTTTACTTCACCATCTGTGAATTTTATTTTTCCTTCATAATTTTCACAAAAAAATACATGATTCAAGATATAAACTTGATCTTTACTTTTTGGATAAATGTTAAATAAGTCTTTTCCGGAATAAATTCCCATTAGTTCAGGATTTATTGGTTTAATATTTAGCTCCTCTTGTATTTCACGATTAAGTGTATCTATATATTGTTCGCCTAATTCAATTCCTCCTCCGTGAATTGCCCAACATCCGTTATCATCTCTTTTTTGCAATAATATTTTACCATTATTGTATATGATAAGTGTTACAACTGGTCTTAAATATGGCTTTTTTGCAGTTTTAATATTTTTTTCCACAATAACTTCCTCCACTTTAATTTGTAAATTTGCTTTAATTTATCACATTTTTTTACATTTTTCAAGTAAATGTGTTATATTTAATGATTTTTATTTGTAATATATTTTTGTCTATTTTCTAAATTATATTTATAACTATTCGAACATGATATATGCATACCCACCTCTATACCATATAATATTTATAAGATGTTTTCGTTTTTCATATTTTTTGCCTTCACTTTCTAGTTGCAGAATATTTAAAATTACTGCATTCATATATTGAATATTTATTAAATATATTGTATTGTGTAAACTGTTCAATAATTTATTACATATTTTTAAAGAAATATAGACCTATATAATTTGCTCTAATGGCTTTTTTCTACTTTAACATAAAAATGTTAAAGTAGAATTATTCAATCAAAAATAAAAAATGTAATGTTTTCACATTACATTTTTTTCATACTAGTTATTTTAATATTTTTCTTGATCTTGCAAAAAATACTATTCCTCCAATTGCAATTACTACAACTGTTGCTATAATAACAGTGCTTTTATCACCAGCTTGAGGAATTTTTGTAGAAGCTTGCGTTTTATCTCCACCAGCTACAACAGTATAAGTTAATGTACTTCCGTCTTTTGCAACTATTCTAACATCTTCTTTTCCATTTTTATCAAAATCTTTTGTTAGCGTTTTCCTATCCTCGCCTAAAGTCCATCCATCAGGTGTTTTATCAGGATCTAATTCTTTGTTTGCTGTTATTGTTACTTTTTCAGCATCTTTTGTTGTTGGATCTTTTTTTACATCTGCTTTAAGTGTTGATTTTACATATTGTAGATTTTTTATTGAATGAATAACAAAAAAATCAGCATTCTGCTGATTTTTAATTATGGTGGCTTCACCTGGAATCGAACCAGGGACACAGGGATTTTCAGTCTTTACTGTATTTTTCTTGTAAATATATATATTATTGTATTTTTATCTGTTTTTCATTATTTTGACACACTTATTTGACACACTTGTTTTCAAAAATGTTTTTATACTTTCTTCTATATTATTAACATTATTTGTTTTTGCAATCTTATATAATAATAAAATAAATCTTTCTTTTTTGCAATATTTTTCGCATATTTCTTTTAACATTTCTTTTTCCATATGTAATTCCTCCTTGACTTTTTTATAAAGGAACTGTATACTCTAACTGTTACGTTTGTGTTAGAGTAACAGTCCTTATAGAGATAGACAAGTTCCAGTTGTCTATCTCTTTTCTTTTTTATTATATTTTAATAACACAGAAAGTCAAGAAAAATCGTTCGACATAAAGCGTTCTCTACCAGCTACATCTAGCGCTTTTTTGAATAATTATATAAAATAATAAGATACTATTTTAAGAGGTATTTTATGTTTATTTTTAGAATTAAAGAGGTTAGAGAAAAGAAAAATATAACTTTATATAAATTAGAAAAAAAAACTGGTATTAGTAGAAGCTATTTACACGCATTAGAAAATAATAAAAAAAGCAATCCTTCCTTGGCTACAATGTATAAAATTTCTAATGCATTAGATGTAAATATAAGAGATTTATTCTATGCTACAGCAGATATAAATAGTTTAAAAGAAGAAATGTATGCCAGGATGGATAAATATGGTTTAAATTCTCCTGAAGTTATGGAAATAAGCCATGTAATAGATTTGTTAATCAATATTGAAATGCAAGAAAAATAATAGAGCTTAATACTCTTCTATTACATAACAGTAAAAGAGACTAACTTGCGTTAATCTCTTTCATTTTTGCATTTATTAATTTGTCCAACTTCTTACTTTGCCTCAATATTATGCTATATTCTTTATCTTCTGTAATTAATTTTTCTAGTCTTGCACGGTTGCGGATTATTAGCAAGTCTATACTCATTTAATCACCTCATCTAATTATAGCATATTATGTTAATTATGTGTGTCGAAATTTGTCGAACACTTTATTTTTTACATTTTTCGACTTTTCTGTTGATTTTAAATTTAAAACTTTATATAATCATTATAAATTATTTTTACGGAGGATAAAAATGTTAGAATTTATAAAATCACATCACAAACGAACAAAGTATTTTATTATTGCCTTGTTTGGTATTGTTTTATTATTATTATCATTTGTTTTATTCGATAACTTATTTAATGTTGATTTTATCTCTGCTTACTTTTCAGAAAATCAGCAAACTATATTTATTTTAAAAATTTCATTAGAAAATTGGTGTACTATACTTACTATGATAGGTACTTTTTTAGCTGCCTTCTGGGCTATACATCAATACGATAAGAATAATAGAATAAAACAACAAGAAAAATCTGCTCAAATTGCCAAAATCTTTTCTGGCAATCTACTTGAAAGCTGTGATATTATTATTAGTGTTTTTTCTCAATCGAAATTAAGTGAAATTATCGATTTTGTATCACATCATCACAATCTCTTTGAAAATTTCACTACAAATGAATTACGAGAAATTTTTGAAAACGACAACTTTCCTAATATTTATAAAGGTTTACGAAAAAGCTCAAATTTAGATGATCTTTATTATTCTATTCTCGAAGCCAAAGTCACTACTATAGATGAATATATAAATAAATATAAAGAAGATAATGATAACTCTGATAAAACTTGCATAAAGTTGCATCATTATACTACAAAAGAAGCATCTAATTTATTTGTATACAGAAATAAAGATTTGCCGTTTCATTTTACCGAACTTATTGATGATGTATTAAATGAACTAGAATATATATGTATGGATATTTCAAGTAATGCTGCGAGTACGAACTATATATATCAATCTTTACATCAAATTTTTTTCGATACAATAAATTGCTTAGCAATTGAAATTTCTTTAAGAAATGATGGAAAATATTCAGACAAGTTTTTTACAAATATTATTCATGTGTACACTTCTTGGAAGAAGATATATAATAAAAAACTAGAAAAAGAAAAAAATAAAAAACATAAAAATATAAAAACTTTAACTCCAAAAATAGAGACAATATAAATTGTCTCTATTTTTTATCACCATCATTTTTGGTATCTGTATTTATTTTTATTATTGTCTCTCCCATCCAATTTCCATACATAATAATTCCTCCTTTGTATATTATATTGTTTTAATATACTTTTAGTACACTAATTATATAAATAAAAATTATAAAATGCAATACACAGTTTTCATTTTTTGAAATTTTCAAATTTAAGATTTTGTTTTAAAAAATCGACCTTTCACAATCAAATTTAAGCCGTTTTTATATTTTAGTAATATACTTTTATGGCTTGATTTTATAAGTTTTTTTTAGAGTTCTTGAAATTTTTTTATTTTTTTTGAAAAAACTGTTGACAAGTCGACACGACTATGTTAATATATATTTAACAAAACGAAAGGAAAAGATGTAAATATGGAAAACGAAGATGTTGAAATAAGAACTACAAAAATATTATTTGCAAAAAATGGAAATGGATATACTACAACTAGAATAACATTACCAGTTCCATGGGTTAAAGAAATGGGATTTGACGATGCAGATAGAACAGCAACGTTAAAATTTGATGGAAAAAAAATAATTATAAACAAGGAGGATTTTAAAATGGAAAAAATGATTAAAGAATTAAAAGAGGAATTATTAGGTAAGGAGATAACATTATTAGACATGGATAATAAATGTGAAGAAATATTAGAATCTCCTACAAGCATCTACGAAGGTGATAATCTTAATTCTGCTTTAGATGGTACACTAGATATGGGAGAAGAAACAGAAAACGGTTGTATTTGTTATAGAACAATGAACGAAAATGAAGAGGTTAAAGAAATCGCAGTAGATTTTGATATATTAAGTAAAAATTACATAGAGAAAATGAATGAAGATAGTGACTATCAATTCAAAATTTTAGTTAAAGTAACTAATATATGGATTATATAAAAAATAAGAGGAAGAAAATTCCTCTTATTTTTTTATTTATACACTATGTGTTAAAGTTAAACCAATTTTTTTAATAAATTTTAAACTAATAATAGTTTAGAAAATATTACTTTTATTTTAAAATTCATTAAAATACATTACATGTTATAGTTAAACAATGAGGTAGATTTATTTAATAAAATCTACGGAATTGTTTGGAATAAAATTATAATATACTATGTTTATATTCTTGTCAATACTTTTTTAATTAAATAATTTATTCCACGTATTTTTTCCTACAATTCCATCCACAGTTAAACCTTTTGCTTTTTGAAAATTAATTACTGCGTTTTCTGTATTAGTACCAAAAATTCCATCTACAGCTATATTATATCCTTTGCAATATAATATAGCCTGTAAAATATATGTAATATTCCCACTCGCACCTTTTTTTACTGTAACACATGCATTTTTAGTAAGATTCCCAAATATTCCATCTACATTTAACTTTTTGTTATATTGCTTATTTAGTTCTTTTTGTAATCCAATTATTAGTGCCTTTTTAGTTTCTCTTCCATAAATATTGTCTACTGCTATGCTTAATCCATATCTTGCATTTATAGTGCTTTGTATTTTAGCAATAGTGCCTATATTTTTGCTTTTATTTTCTTCTTGTATAATTTGCTTGTTACCACATTCTACTAATCTATTTTTAAAATCTAGCCATTTAGCGGTACTTTTTACAAATGGTTCTGGACATATCTTATTTGTTACATCATAATGTCTTATTACATTTTCTACGGGTATATTATATTTTGCCATTAATTTTTTTACTAAGTCTATAGTATTGGCAATTGTTTTTTCAGAAACGTCTAAAGATCCGTTGTTATTATAGCAACACATTTCTATTCCTATGGAATTAGAATTTATACATTTTCCATAATAGGAACCTCCGTCCCCTTGTTTTAGCTTATCTCCACAGTGCCAAGCCCTGTCGCTATCTTTTACAACTCTATATATTTCGTTATCGTCTACGAAATAGTTTGCACTTGCATTTCTATTTACATTTTTAAAATATACAGAATTGTTATATGCTGTACTTATTGCTCCTACATAGTGTATAACTATATACTTGTTTATTTTATTAGACATTTTATTAAAATTTATATTTGTTAGTTTTTCTTTTATTTCCATCTAAAACACCTCTATTTATTAATTACTTTGTTAGATAATAGGTATGTTCCTATTACACCTTGTAGCACCGCTATTATCTGTATTATCTGTGTGGCATATGGTATTGTTATATCATCTACACCATTAATACCTGCTACTAGAGCACCTATTATTGCTAGTACATTAGTTGTATATTTTGCTATTTTTTTAATCTTTTCCATATTTCTCACTACCTTTCATAACTTTTTCCCATTTTGCATGTATGTAGCTGTTTCCATGCAGATCCTTTGTATAATGGTCATATAGCTCATAAGCCCTCTCAATTTGGCACTCATCTTTTTTTTCGCCATTCTCTATATCTGCCAAAAAGTCCACTAAATAATTTCTCGCTTGAGATAAATCAAGCCCGTCAATTTTTTTATTGACAGGCTCAAACATTCTTTTTAATATTTTTTGCATAGATATTATTATTGTTGTTACTGCTGTTATAAGGCTTGCTACAAGTATTATAGTATTTGCTATATTATTCATTATTCAGCCTCGCTTTCTGCAACTTCTTCCGTTACTTCTGTATCTTCTACTACTGCGTAAACTTCTTCTACTTTTAGTGTTAAATTGCTGTATTCTTCGTCAGAAATTTTAGACATTGCATAAAATACATTTAATTTGTTCTCTATGTCTTCTTTATTTGCGTAGTATTTCTTTACAATTAATTTTTCTAATAATGTTGCTATATTCATTTTACTCCACCTCGCTTTCTAAATCATTTTGCATATTATCTAATAATAGTGCACTTGTTTCTGTTGTACTTAATAATGCTTCTATGCTATCTAGTCTTGCATTTTGCTTTTCTAGTAATTTCTTTACATCTTGCACATATTCTATCTCTATTTCTGTATTGCCTAAGTTTGTTTCTGCCCAAATGTTATTTATGCCGTTAAATGTTTTTAGCAATTCTGGGAGTTGTCCTAGGTCGATTAACTCTGGTGTTGCTAATGCATAATATACTTCCAAATTATGCGTAGTTAACCATTCATTAAATGCATCCTCTGTTTGTATTTCGGATTTTCTTGTTAATCCAACACGAATATTATTTAAATCATATAATTCTAATCCTAATATATCCACGTTCCAAACTTTTTTTACAGGAAAATAGTTGCAAATTCCTACATCAGGAAATTTTGCTTTCTGCGTATTTGTTAAATAAAATATAGTGTTTTCTGTATAAGTACTCTTTTTCCATTTTTTTGTCCCGTCAAAAATATTTTTTTCAACATTTTTTTTCAATGCCACATTACCATTTCTATCTATTAGTAATTTGTCTTTTATAGTGTCCGAAACTGCACATAGTTTGTTGCCTTTTAAGTCTATGTTGATTGTCTGATTTTGATATGGCTCGTATTCTGTTGCAACAGAACCATCTTCGACAAGAATACTACTTAAAACAGTAGCGTTAATTATTAAATACTTATATCCTGTAGTGTTTATAGTTACTGTTGCACTTGTATTGTCTTTTTGTACTCCTCTATATGCTGCAGTAGTAGCCTTTTCTTCCTGTAACAAGCTGTTGATACATGCTATTCTGTATCTATTTTGTGTTATTTTTGTAGATACAGTTACATATGCTTTGTCTTGTACATCTATTGCTAATCCGCTGTTACCTGTTACTTTTCCACAAATGTCTACGTTATTGCTTATATAATAATTCTGATTTATACCATCGCATAAATTTTTACCTCTTATGTTTAATTTCACGCTATCAACCTGTTCGATTTCTTGCGGATAGTCTGGGTTTGAAGATGGATTAGCACCTGTGTATTGCTCGAAACCAGTTTGTGCTGTTTTGGATATTATTGGATACAAATTTAAATTGTTTGCAACAAAACCTTCTTTAAAAACAAACATGCAATCAAAACTTGCATTATAAGTTTCTGTATCTTTGATAAAATTAGCAGCCTGATATCCTCTTACATTATAATAATCTGTTGGTGTGTATCCTGTACTTTTTCTTCCCTGTATTAACATATAGTAACTTTCAATAGACTGATTTATATTATTAAAATTGTAAAAATAATAATTTCCATCTTCTAAAACACTTTTTAGACTTTTCTTTAGATATGTAGTTTCTGTTGCAGTTCCATTTATTGTTATAGAACTATCATTATTTAATGTAGCTTTTAGTCCATTTTGCTCTAACGAACTATTACCAAATAACATATCGGATATGTCGAGTATATTCGCACCTGTAGTAGTTCCTTGCTTATACATTCCGCTAATTCCTGCATTAATAACTCTGCAAGGCTTTGCATCTTCTATGTATAGCTCAGTTCCGTTTGCTTTTTCTGTATCTAATGCATTAAACAAATCTTCTGTTTCTGTTAAAACACTTTCTACGTGTGCATCGTATTCACTTATCGCAGTATTTTTGGCTGTTTCTAATTCTGCCTCTTTATCTTTTTCGTACTGGTCTAGCGCTGGTTTAGATATGTTTGTTGCATAATTGTCTATTTCTGTTTTCTTAGTGTCTGTATATGTATCTAATACTTTCTCTTTTTCTTTCTCGTATTTGTCTATGTCTTTTTTTGTTGTATCTGTTACATATGTGTCTATTGCAGGCTTTACTGTATCTGTTACATAGTCGTCTAATTTTGTCTCTTTGTCTTTTGTGTAATTATCCAACTGTGTCTCTTTTTCTGTTATATATTTTTCTAAATCTGCTTTACTGTCTGCTACTACTGCATTTTTAAATTCTTCTCTTTCTGCATTTGTATTGTAATCCACTCCGTTCACGGGCTTTGGTCCTGTAGGTCCGATGTCACCTTTTTCACCTTTTTCGCCTGTGTCTCCTTTTCCAGCAAACAACTGCCAACACTCTTCATTTGGTGGCTCAATTGCAGTACATCCTTCTTCTTTTATACAAACATAAGAAGAACCTTTATGTGTTACAACATTTAAATATTCGTATTCAGTTTGCTCGCTATAATCGCCTACTGGATATGTTCCTACATAACCTAGCACCCTATCTTCGCTTTGATTGTTCAAGTTCCTTCACTCCTTCCATAAATTTTCCTTTTTTTATATATAAATCCACATTAGATAACTTCGTTGCATAAACTCCATGACATTTCATTTTCCTATCTACATAGAATTGCGGTAGTTGTATTGCTGTTGCCATGTTTTTTACACCTTCGGCTATGTCTGTTATTTCAGATTTTTTTTCAGTAGCATTGTTGTCGAAATCATCTGTTTTTGCTTCTGCATTGGCATTAAAATTATCTGTTTTTACTTCTGCATTGCTGTTATAATCTTCTATTGCTGTATTAGCTTGTTCTGCAAACTTCTCTGTTTCTTGCTCCATCTTTTTTTCTAATTCAACATTTTTGTTATACTGTTCTAATATGTTATCTTCTAATGCTTTTATTTTCTCTATATCGCCATTTATATCTATGGACACATTAGTTATAGCTTGTAAATATTTCTCATATATATTTGCGTCCTCGTCCGTATATTCTCTGTTGGATTCGTATTCTGCGGAAGATGTTATTATTGTCTTTGTAATTAGGTTGGTTGGGATTCTTTTTATTATTTTATCTTCTTTAACTAAAAAACCGAACTACACCAATCTGGTATCTGCCATTTGGTAAGTTCGGTAAAACTGTTTTATTATCTACTATTTGTTGCTCATATACATCGGAATCGTTTATGAATAACATTTTTTTAGCTAGGTTGTCCCACTCTTCTGAAAACGCAATATCTATGTTATACAGGTCTATTGCTTTCGCATATGTGTTCTCTGTTTCTACTATTTCTAAATAGTCTTTTTTTACTTTAAACTGCATTATAACACCTCACTTGCTACCAAGATTTTACTGTCTGTTATATAATAATAGTTAGAATCTGTATTTATTTCATACACAATAGCTCTTTTTTCTATTATTTCTATATCTTTTATTTCTACTTTTCTTCCGGTTATATCCTCTAGAATATCTCCAACTTTCAAATCTCTTGCTATAACAATTCCTCTTTCAGTTATAAATGGGTGCGAATAACTTGCTTTTATTTCTTCATTTCCAATTTTGATTTTGTAAATATTACTAACTATATGCTCATATTTCTTTGTTACAGGCTTTATTCCAGATGTTGTTACTATATTATCATTTATTTTTATATCTTTTATTTCTTTCATTCCTGTTTCTGTTAGTATCTTAGTATCTCCTGTAAAACAAGCTTGTCCACCTGAGACCATATATAAACTATATTTATTACCGTAATTGTCTGAATTTAATAAAAATTCTCCTATGTCCGTATATGTTAATTTTATCCATATGTATATAATCGTATCTTCTACTATATCTGTATCTATGTTTCCATTATAATTTGTAACTTCAACAAAATTTGTTGGTGTTTCAGTTTCACTAGTTACATATCCAATTTCTATTTTTGATAAATTTTCTTGACTTATTCCTTCTAAATTATATCCCAGAACGCTTCCTGTATTATAAAATGTAAAATTTTGACTTCTTTTAATTGTATCTATTTTTAAATCAGATATTACTTTTTCTATGCTTTCAGCCAATAACTTAAGATGTGTAGGAACATCTGCTTTATCTGTTTCTTCTGGATATGGGAATTTATATTTACTTGTTTCTCCCATCTTCTCTTCCTCCTTATTTTTTTAAAATGTCATTATATGTTTTATTTTTCAACTGCTTATACGTTTTTTCTTTATAATCACTATACTTATAAAAAATATCTGCTAAATTTAGGGCGTGGCACCACCTATTTAAATCGTCGTTTGTTATAAAACTCGGACTTGTCCACTGCTTTTTTTTTAATTTTTCTTCTACGAATTTATTTAATTTTTCTATATTATCCTCTATTAATTGTAAATCCTCAATGTATAAAAAATCTCCCATACTTTTTTTGTAAGTATTTATTTTTATTAAATTATAAAAAGCCGAACTGGTATTTATAGATGTTACAATTCCGAAGTTCTCTGGCAGTTTATAATTTTTTAGATTAATTTCAGTTTTTGTATTATTTTCACATACTAAATAAAGAAAATCTTGATTTTTTCCCAAATTTTGTTTGAAATTTATTGCTATTCCTTCATAGTCTATTGTTTTATAATTTTCAGCATTTTCAAATTTACACTCACCTATCGAATTATTTTCGGTTGAAATAATTGGTACTACATTTTCTGTTACTAGCCATTCATATTCTACTTCACTTTCTATATCTAAAAATAACTCTTCTCCACTTAGATCATCTCCTATTTGAATGTTTCTCGTTTTACTTTTCAGCTCCGGACGTTCAATATTTAAATTTTCTAATATTTTTAACATAGTACTAAAGATATTATTATAATCTGTTACCTTTAATTTATCATCTTGAGTCCAATTATCCTTTAACATTATTTTTTTAATCTCCTTCCACTATCAAATAATAATCCAAAGTTCCGTTATATTCATATTCTATTCCTGTTATAATTCCTGTTTTATATATCATCTCATTTTTTGCATTATATATTCCTGTTTCAAATTCAATGGTATCTCCAATTTCATATGCAAATATGTCATTTATATGCAAAATATAGCTATATTTTTTCTTTAAGTTGTCCGTATACCAATTAGCAATTTCTTTGGCTTTTTCTTCACTTGTTATATTTCGATTATCTATTACTATTTCTTCATTTTTGCCATTGTTTATTATAAAATCATAGCTTGAAAATTTAAACGGTCTTATTTTGGCTGTTAATTCATATGTTTTGTCTGCATATTTGCTGTTTGGCAAATAGTGAATATATATTAAATCAAAATAAAGATCTCCTACATTTGATGTTACACCACTTTCATATATAGTGCCATCTTTATTGTAAAATGTAAAAATATAATTTAATACATCAGTTGCCAAACCTCCTGTGTTTCCTAAAAGTTCCAAACTTTTATTTGGATTTAATGTAGCATATCCATAATTATTTGTATTAAATTTCCCTGAAAATGCTTCTGTTTCCTCATCTAAATCATTCGAATATATTTTTATATTTATATTCTTTAATTTATCATCTTTCTCAATTTTAGGATACTCTTGTTGATTTTCAAGCTCTATTTTTGCTATAGGGGTTGTACATTTTAAACGCTTAAAAACAATTTCGTTTTCTATATTCTCAAAAACATTTGCTTTAAAAAAAATTCCTAAACTTGAAATATAGTTATCGGACCTCATTGTTTTTTCATATAGAGTTGTAGTCTTTTCCGCTTCGTTTTTTATTTCGTCATCTATTAGTATTTTTTCCGAAATTTTTTCATAATTATTGTTTTTTAACAAATATTCTAAAGTAAAAGGGAAATTATATATATCATCTTTATATAGCTCTATCCAATTACTTTTTTGCAATTTTGACAGTGCACCTAACCCAAATATTGTTAGCTCAAGTGTATTTTCGCCTTTTTCGAAATGATCAAAATATATGTCATCAACTTTTAAATAATAAATAATCTCATTAATTAATATCCCTAAAAAAACTGTAATTATATTGTTTTCGTTTAAGTTTGCTAAAATGCTTTCTTCATCAAAAATATTATATTCCTCATCTTCATCTACAATTTTTATCTCTATGCTTTTGCTTTCAAGTGTCTCATTTATTAAATTTGCTCCTTTTTTTGCAGAAATTGAAATTATTTTGTCATCATCGTATTGAAAAATTGTTCCAATATACATATTCAAAATTTTTGCATGGCTATATTTTTGCGACCATTTGTAAATTTTAACGGTTACAATACTTCCAGTCTCTATATTTTTTAGTTTTATTTTTGTACTATTATTATTATCAAAATTATATGTTGTTGAATTACCATCTTTACCTTTAATAATTACATCAAATTCAATAGCAAATTCTGCTCTTAAATCTGAAAAAATTATGTTTAGATCTGCTATGCTATTTTTATCATTATCACATCTTTTTATGTATGTAACTGGGGTTTTAAAAATTCCATTCGGATCAGAAACACTATCACTGTACCACCCTTCGATTTCTTCCGCATTCGAAATTATACATTCGGTTGTGTTCAAAGAAATTCCTTCATTTTCAAAGATGGCATATTTATACTTTTCGTTTACTATATTATTTATATATACACTATCACTTATTAATACTCGAGCACTATTCGTCACTATTCTAGCTCTAGCACCATCAATCAATTCTTGAGGTATTTTAATCATTATATTGTACCTCCTGTATACTTATCTGCTTTTACTTGTATAAAATTACATTGCACATCTTTCCACCCAGTTACAAGATGTGTATTTGGATCTATTGCACTAGCACTTGGCTTTAAATCACCCGCATACATTTTTTTTGTTATTATTTTTCCTTTAGTATTCGGGAATTTGCACTCAAATTCTTTTTTAAATTTTAAATCTGTTAAAAAACTTACTTGTTCTTTAGTTAAAAAATCCCATTGCATTTCTATTTTCCATCTTGAGCTTATTATTTTTCTTATTAAATCTCCTAAAGCATTTTCTGTGCTATTTTCCCTTAAATTCGGATATGGAATATATTTAGATGGAGTAGGTAATGACACTCCATCTGCAACTATTACATTATTTTCTTTTATCATTTTCTACTCCTTCCTAATGTTCTAATATTGGTTTATATCCTCTTCTTTTTGCTTCATCATTTAAATCATCGAGTATTACTTTGGCTATTTCTCTTCCATTTACAATCATCTTGTTCTCAAGTGTAATTTTGCCAGAGTTTGTTTCAGCATTGTCCGATAATTTTGAAATTATGTCATTTAATTTATTGTTGTTATTATTTTTTTCTATCATAAGGTCTGTATTTATTTTTGGTTGTGTTATATTGTTTACACCATCAGCGTTAATTGTGTACGACATTACAGATGCCATATTTTCCATTTCACTTTTTACTTTTCCTACATTTTGTCTAATACCATAAACCATCAAATCTATCATATCCGGCATATATGTGTGGAAATTGCTTAGTGGTCCTTCATCCGGTTCAGTGAAATGTAGAAAACTTTTAATTTTACTTGCAACATTGCTTACTGCCGATGTCACTTTTTCTGTATTTCTTTTTATTCCATTTGCCATATTTTCTGCTAAATCTCTTCCCCATCTTCCAGCATTACTTGCTAATGTAGAAAAAGTATTTCCAGTATTATTATCCCAGTTTTTTATTATTGTACTGGCCCTACTTAAACCTGTAGAAATTGAACTTTTCATTGTTTCTAATTTGTTTCCAACTGTTTTACAACAATTTTCCCAACAATTTGACATGTTACCTTTTACATCTCCAGCCCAATTCAACACATTATTTTTTATATTTCCAATTTTTGTTCCAATTTCATTTTTCATCTCTTCTATTTTCTTCAATGCATTTTCCTTCATTTGTCCAAAATTTAAAGGAACATTTCCAATTAAACTTGCTATTCCATCTAACAAACCTTGAACAATATATTGACCAATTTCGTACATTACTTTTGATGGGCTGTGAATTTGAAATAAACTAACTATTGCTCCAATTATTGATTCATCAAATTTTTCTTTAATCCAATCTTTTAAATCTCTAATTTTTTCATGCATTCCTTGTTTTATGCCTTCTACAATATTTCTTCCTAATGTCTTAATAGAATCTGTTAAAACGCTCCAATCTCCATTTATAAAAAGTCTTGTATATTTATCCTCAAAATCTTTTTTAAATTCTTCCATTTCTTTGTCAGTTAAATTTAATCCCCACATTTTTACAAGCAATTCGGTGTGATTTTCCACTACAGAGCCTCTTACTGATGTAAAAAACAAATTCTTTAAACTTACAAGTAGTCCTTTAAATCCGGTCCATAATGTATCAAGCAATTTGCTCCAGTCAATATCCTTTATTGCTTCTTCTATTCCCTCACCAATAGAAGTTCCGAAATTTGCCCAATCAAAATTTTTTACAAATCCATATGCTGTATCTACTGCAGAATTTATGCCATCTGCAATTGTTCTACCTGTTAATTTCCAGTCTTGAGTCTTTATTCCAGAATTTAATGTTGTTGCAACTGCTTTTCCAATTTTCTCAAAATTAGTTCTTTTAAAAAAAGTATCTGTAAATATTAACGCTGTATTAATTCCATTTCCAATTGTTGAACCTATCAAGCTCCAATCTGTTCCATCTATAAATCCGTTAATAAAGTCCGCAATATTAGTAGCTACTTTCTTAGCGCTATTTTGTATTTTATTCCACGGAATTTTTTCCAAAGATTCATTTATTTTTTTCCCTAGCTCTTCTCCAACTTTATACCAATCTCCGTTTTTTATAGCTTTTATAAGTGTATTGTCTAAATTTTCAATTTTAGACAAATCAAAATTTGGAGTTGCTCCAGCCGCGCTTCCACTTCCACTACTATCTTTTTGTATATTGTGTATTTCATCGAAATCTGCTACATGATTTGATTTACTTGCTTTTGCAGCCTTTCCAGCACTTTTTGCCATATTATTGTATGCTTTTGCACTTGCATTAGCAAAAATATTTACTCCTGTTAAAGCATACGCAACGCTTTGTATCGCCTTCATTAGCTGATATACTAAGTTAGTTACAAATTGAATTACTGGTGCTAATGCAGATCCCATCGCATATTTCATGTACTCTATATTTGCACTTAATTGTTTAGCTCCAGCATTCTGACTGCTTAACCATGTATTAGCGCAACTACTTAATGTGCTATAAATTCCTTGCATAGAAAATAGAGCTCCAGCATATTTCAAAATATGTCCTAAACCATTTTTTACTCCTGTCCCCATGCCTCGTATTGTCTTTTTCACATTTACAGCTATGCCTTGTACATTATTCATTTGTGGTGTTATTTTTCTTAAAGAGCTAAAAATAGTAGAGAATATGTTTCCTCTACTATTTGTATTACTTTCTAATTTTTGTTTTTGATTGTTCAATTTCTCTAGTTGTGCTTCTGTTTGTATTATATCTTTTGTATTTAAATGTATTTTTCCTTCCTTAGCTTTTTGTAATTTTTCTTCAATTTCACTAATTTTATATTTTACCAAATCTAATTGCTTAGTATTTGGATTTATACTCACATTTTGTAACATACCGTTAACTTGTTGTACTTGTGGTTTTATTTGTTCTATCTTAGATTTTAATGTATCCCAAAAACTAAAACTTTGCTGACTAGGTTGTGCATCTGCTTGCATATTTGAATGTGTATTAATTTGTGGCATACTCAAATTTTTATTTAATTGTTGATTTGTTTTTTCAATATTAGTAGGTAGTCCTTGTGCCTCTTTATTAAGGCTAATCAGCTTTTTTAATATACTGTCATATTGTTCTCCTTTAGGTGTATTACTTAATTCGTCGCTGAGTATTTCCATATTTTTATGTAATTCTTGTTGTCTCGTGTTTAAGTTGTTTAGTTTATTAGATGTGCTATCTAATCCTGTTGTAGTAAAACTTACTTCATTTGGATCGTACTTATTTATAAAATCTTGAATTGACTTAGTATCATATTTTATATGTCCTACTTTAGAAACTTCTTTATTAACATTCTGAGTTTCAGTTTTTAATTCTTGCATTTTTTGTTTGTATCTTTGCAAGTCATATGCATTTCCCAATTGATCTGAACTTCCTTTTAATTTTTGTACTTCTTTAGATACTCCAGCTATTTCTTGCTTTATTCCTTGCATTTTTATACCACTAACATCATTTGGATCAAATGTCTTTTTTATTTTGTTCTTTACTTTATTTAATTCTTTATCAATTCCACTAGCTTTTACTTTCTTAGCTAACCCATTAAATTTTACCTTCTCGGTTTCTGCTTGTATTGTTGATAGTTCCTTTTTTATTTTTGGAGAGATTTTTTTAAACTCCCTTAGAGCTTCTTCAACCTTTGCTGTTACTATTATTTCTATTTCTTCTACAGTCATATTTTCCCTCCTTTCCTAAAAAATAAAATGTCAGAAAATTTATTCTGACGTGAAGTATTTTAAATTTTTCAAATTATTTTTAGGCAAAAGAAAAAGTCTTGATTTTCAAGACTTTTTCTGTTTTTACTTATTAATTTCAATAAAATCTGCATCTATTTTAGGTAATGTAACCTTAGCTCCCATTATAGATGTATAAGAGTAATCTCCTTTTGCAGTTCCATATATGGTTATTATATCATTTTCTAATATCTTATCTTCTCCATTTTTTGGAACATATGTTACATATATTGTATCTGTATAATATCCATACTCTTCTTTTGTTATATTTACTCTTAATTCAGTTTTGTTATTATATTCTGTTACTTGTATAACTTCTCCAGTTACTTTTACCTTTGTTCCTTTAACATTGTCTGGATTACGTGCTAATTCTTCATAACTTTTTTCTATACATTCATCTTTGTATTCAGTTTCATCTACTACAATTTCATTTTGTGTATTGTTTTGTAATATACTTGTATTATTACTTGGATTAATAATAAAGAAAAAGCTAAAAAACATTGCAAGTATTCCTAATACTAATCCTGCAATTCCTTTATGTTTTGTTATATAACCACAAAATCCAAATATTGCAGCTAGTGCTCCTAAAATCATACCTACATATGGTATCCAGCATGTTACAATTCCCAATATTCCCAATACTAGTGCTGTTGTTGCCATAACTTTTACCTCCTAAAAAAATAATAAGTACATTATATCATTTTTTCTTTTTGTTTGTGTCGAATTTTGTCGTTTTTTTATTTTTTTTCAAAAAAATTTCTAAACACTTTGGTTAATGGCACAATTTTAGACTTTCTATTTAATGGATGTGCTTGTATTATTTTATTTGTTACTGCTTCATTTAAAATTATACTTTGTTTATAATTTTCGTTTTCTTTTATAGTATTACTTGCACAATACAAAGTTACTCTTTTAAAATCGCAATTCCAAAACTCCCTTGGTTGCATCCCATAATAATAACAGAGTGGTTCATATGCATATACTAACTGCTCTATAGTTTGGCTAGTTTGAATATTGGCAATTATATCGTCTAGCCTCGTGAAAACTTGAACTCTTCCTCTGCAATATTTGCTACAGCTTTCTCTGCTGATTTTTTTATTATCTCGTTCATATCTATTGTTATATCGCTGTTTATTTTTTCCATCAATTCTTCTTTTGTCATTTTTTTGTTGAAAAAACCCATTTTATTTATATCCTCAGCAATTTCTTTAAATATATCATTGTATGTTTTATTTTTTTCTTCCATATATACATCTATAAAATCATAAACTTCTTCGAAAATTTGGAATGCAGATATCCCTGTATCTGAATCTTCTGCAAATATAAAAATTATCTTTGACAAAGACTCAAGATTTTTTTCTGTTAAAGCTTTAAAATATACCTCTTCAAAACTTTTTCCATCTAAAAGGTTTGTTATTTTTACAATCTTACTTGTTCTATATACTAAACTTATTTTTTTATTTTTTGTTATCATTTCCATTATTTTTCTCTCCTTTGCAAAAGAGAGAAGGCACACTTATGCCTCCTCTATATTTTTTCTGTTGTGCTAGTAATTTTACTCGTTCTACTCCTAGCACTTAATGTAGAACTATTCTGTGGGAAACCCTTCATTTTCTTCTACAGCAGATGTTTTATACAGTGACATCTTATCTTTTATAAATTCTTCTGGTGTTATTGTATCTAATGTAATTCTTATTTTTCCAGTAAAATATCTTACAAGTGGTTTTCCTTTAGTTTGTGCTGTTGACTCTGGTAATTCAAAGAACCAGAAATATTCTTTGTCTTTATCTAATTCTCTTAATCTTTTATGTTGTGTATGTGTATATAATATCGGTATTTCTATTGTTTCTGCCTTTCTTATCCCTGGCTGTGCTAATTCATAGTCTAGATCCAATACAGTTGCTGTTATTGCATCCGGTGCTTGCTCCAATTGTGGAATCTCTGAAGTAAAACTTACTTGTGTTCTTTCTCCAACTTTGGTTTCTGAGTACCAAACTTTTGTCAAAGTTGATACATCTGGTATTTCTCCTGCCATAATTAATCATCCTTTCTATTTTATAAATTCAAATGCGTTCGTTATTCCATTATAGCGAACCTCATATGTTACCGTTAATCCATATTTTTTTGATGTGTTATCAAAAATTAACGGACTTGTATTTGTTCTGGTTAAATTGTATTCTTGTAATTTATTATCAATTTCTTTTGCCATATCCATACATGATCTTTGTTTTGCATTCCAGCATGTAACTGAAAATTGAAACATTGACAATATAGGAAATGCATTATGTGTTTTTAATATGCTTTTTAAGGGATTGTGCAATTCGATACATGGAAATACACTTTCCGTTGTTGGGTACTGTAATGTTTGCTCATATTCCAAGCTTTCTAGCTTTTCAAACATTAAATCAGAAAACTCCTTTTCACTTAAATTTCTCACTTGCACGCCTCCTTTATAATCTCATTTATTTTTTTCTTTATTATTTCTTTGTTTTCTGCTCTGGTTTTAAATTCTGCATCTGTTAAAAAATGATTTGCTTTCATACCTGTTGCTACATAGAACTGTGTATTATTTATTGTTGTTATTGGAAAATTTAGTTTCCTACCGACTTTATGTACTGGAATATACCATTCTGTATAACCTGTTTCTATAAAATGTTTTGTATTTCCAATATGCTCTTGCTCTGCGTATTGTCCTGTTCCAAAATATTCAAACCATAAATAGGATTGTCCGTTTTCTCCTAAAAATTTTGAAGGGTCTGCATATACTCGACCTTTTATTTCTCTTGTTCGCATATTAACTAATTCAATTAATATCCCTTCACTTTTATGTCCTCGTTCAAGCCTTATTGCATATCCTTGTATATTTTTTAATACATCTTCTATTGCTTGTCCTATTTTGTTTTGCAAACCACTTTGTATTTTTTCGATTTTTTTAAAGTTATGCTTAACTTTTATTCTACAACTAATTCCCATTGTTCTTCTCCAACTTGTACAATGTATTTCTTCCTACTTTAGGATTATCTGTTACTATGTAATCTGGTACAAAACCTTCTAGCTTTGATATATCTGTTAGAGAAATTCCATTGCCTTTTTGTATGTCATAATTTCTATTTGTTCTTGCGTTTATAATACTATAATCAATTTCTCCTGTTGTTTTTCTGTCAAGCTCACTTATGTCACTTTGCATATTTAGCCAAGCTATGCTTTTATATTTCCATTTTTTATCCGTTTCTCCGTGGTCTTCTATTTCTTCATACTCTGATATATATACTTTTGTTAAATCTTTCGTTAACATTATTGTAACCTCCTTAAGTTATTTGATATTATATCTTTCTTTAGCTTGTCAATAATGCTATTAAATGTACTAGACATTCCACCTTCACCTCGACTGGCTAACCCCTCTGCGCCTCTTGCAATATATGTTGCTTTTACCGCTTCTTTTACTAATGGATATAATCTTGTGTCTTCTTTTTTTAACCCAGAGATATTTGAGGCAATAGAATTTATTTCCTCGTATATTTCTTCAATTATTTCCTTGTCTGTATCTTTATAGTTAGGACCTAGGTCATTTGTTATTTTTTCAATATTAGTTCGCATTCTATTACCTCCCGAAATTTCTTCTTATCCTCTTGAAATTATTCTTACAATTGGAATAGCTTTGTGATCTATATAGCTTTTAGATTCTTCCTCATCTTCTCCAGAATTTACAAGTGCCCAGTTAGCACCATTTTCAAGCTCTGTGTTTGTTGGAGATAAAGTAGCTTGTGAAACTTTTTCATATGATATTCCATATGGTGCATACACTTTTCTTTGTCTAATATATAATGTGTCTTGTCCACCGTTTTTTGATGGATTTCTATCCATTTCATAAGGAACTTTTACGCCTAAATCTTCATAATCGATTGAGCCTGCACCTAGTGCATATGTTGTATATTTTGTATGTGCTTCGTCTGATAGCTCATAGTAATTTGCAATGCTTCCAACAACGGGGCTTGCAACTGCTGTATATTTTGTTCCTGATTTTGTATAATATGTTTTTCCAGCTACAATGGCTGTATCAGCTGTTTTTATATATGTTGCTTCAACTTCTTCTGTTGGCATATCATCATCAATTACTACTAATTTACCGTTCCATGTTCCTAAATCTAATTCTCTTGTTATTCCATCTTTGTCAGTATATTTTAAATGTTCTAATAAATTTAAATTTTCAAGGTTTGTTGCAACATCTGAATGTGTAAATACTAAAGCAAATTTCTTTTTATTAGCTCCACAGGCTTTGTTTGTTGCAGAATTTAATGTTGTTGCTCCTACATTTCCTTCTACTTTCATTGTATGTTTATTAACAAACTCTAAATTTTTAGTTCCTGTCATTGAGAATATACCTTTTAACACTGATAATATTGTATCTTGATCTAATCCGTCTTTATATTCTGCAATTTGTTCAGCAACATTTTGCATAAAATCTTTTCCTCCTGTAATATCATAAGAAAAGTCTTTTTCTATAAATCCTTTTGCTCTACCAACAACTACAACACCTCTTTCAAATGTTTTTGTTGATGTTGCTGTTATATCTGTTTGTCCATCATAATTTACTGCGTCACCTTCTAACAATCCACGCATTGCAATTCTTGCATATGCTGTACCATCTTCATCAGAAAATACTTTTCTAATATCTTCATTTCCTGTTAAAGCTCTTGATTTCTTTAACTCATTTGTTTTTAAGTTTGGTATTCTATCAACTGAATACTTAAATGCTTTTTCATTAAAACTTTTTGAATCAAATTTTCCCATTTTTTATTACCTTCCTTTTTTATAAATTTACTTCTGGGTGTTTATTTAGATATTCCGCCAATTCTGTATAGCTCATTTGGCTTATATCTTTTTGAGTTACCCTTTCTCCTGTTTGTGGTGCTGGCTCTTTAGAATACTCATTTATTGCTTTTTCTCTGTCTGCTTTTGATACTCTTTCAAATATGTCCAATTTGGAATTAATACTTTCAGCAGTTTCTCTTGAAAAATCAATAGTTTCTATGTATCCTAATGAGATTCCCCTTTGACTTGCTTGACGAATTGTTTCGTCTTTTAGTCTATAAGCATTTAGTTCATTTTCAGCTTTATTTGCTCTAGCTCTTTCTTGCTCTAGTTCATAAGACTTTTTTTGGTCTTCATCCATTTTTGCAAGCTTATCCGCTTCTGCTTTTTTAGCTTCCATCTCTTCTAAAATTGCTTGTCTTTCTTTTTGTTTTTCAGCATTAATCATTTTGTTTACTTCAGCTCTTGTAAAAGTTTTTTCTTCTACTTTAGGTGTTTCAACTTTTTCCTCTTTCTCGGTAGTAGGCACCATATCTTTTTTTAGTTCTTCGTTATTTTCCATAACCATTTCCTCCTTAACTTTTACGGTGTTATAACCAAACTATTTAACTTTTTACGGAAGTCTAACCAAACAACAGACAGTTTAAAGCCATATCTAGGGCATAAAAAAAGAGCCTGTCGACTTGGCTCTTGATTTATTGTTATAAAATGTTAATAACTTATTTATTTTTTTCTTTAATACTAAAGTGTATTGCACACCCAATTATTATCACTATTTCTGCCAATATTGTGGATATTACACCACATACAAATGGATTTATATACATATTATTTTCCCTCCTCTTCATATATTGCTATATAATTTTTCTTTATATTAAAGTTAGTTACCTCATCTGGTGTTAATTTTGCATTAATCTCAATATTTGCAACACATTTTAAATCATTTGTTATATCATCTGCTCTTTTTATTAATTCTTGTCCAATTGCTATAATAGATTTTTTTACATTTTCTCTTTCCACTGGAATTAATGGTTTTTGCATATTTTCCCCTTCTTTCTATATAAAAAATTATGCTAAATACATTATAGTTGATCTGCAATAATGAAAATGATGCTGAATTGGTGGCAAATTTAATCCTTGTACCAATCCTTTGCACCTAATTCTTTGTAATCTTAAATCTTTTTGTGTATTACCGTAATACCTATCAAACACATTTTCTTTATTTATATAAAATTCTTGATTGTTTAGACTATTGCACATCAATGTTGTTTTTTCATCTTCTACGGCTATAAATTTAACTTTTGCATTATCTTCTGCTACTAACTTTATGCCTTTAGCTTTTGCTAGGTTATTTAGTCCAATCATCTGTAAATCAACTGCCCCTGTTATTTTGTTATTATTTAGATTAAGTTTTTGATTGTTTTGTCTTGTTATTATATTCTGAAACTCGCTAGAATCGATTTTCAAGTCTTTTTGTTGTTGTATATTTAAAATTACTTGCTTATATATTTGCTGTGCATTATACTGTATCGTAACTTCAATATATTGTTTCCATGTTAATCCGACTATAATTAGGCAAATCTAATAAAGCAAGGAATAAAGCCATCGTTAATATTGATGGCTTTTTCTTTTTATTTACTTCTTTTTGTCCTTCTTCATAGTAGTAATTAGCGTCTTCATACATTATTTGTTCTTCTTGTTCTCTTAATTTGCTTTGTTCTTCTATATATACACTATAAATAAGGATTTCTAATATTTCACTATTCTTTACTCGTGTTCTTCTATATATATTATTTGCTAGCATACAAAAATAATTATTATCTTTTAATAATCCTTGCTCTTTCCAGCCTTCTATATATGTATTTATTCTTTTTTTAGTTTTATTATCTGCTATATTGTAAATATTTTCTGTTGTAAAATTAAATGTATCTAGTAATTCTTGCAGTCTGTTTTGTGTTTGTTTTGATGTTTTATTATATAGCTGTTTTAATTCTTTCATTTTTTTATCATGGCGTTGCCAAACATTCATTCACAACACCTCTATTTCTTATTAATTTGCTTGTTAACAGATTTTTCTTGCTCCTTTTTATTATCTGCTGTTAATTTCTGCACTTTTTGTGTATCTGTTAAATCTGTTATTTTGTTATTATCTTTCTTGTCAGTATTTGCATTATCGTTTGTTGATTTATCTACTCTTGTTTGTCCCATCATTTGCATTTGTTCTAAATTTTTCTGGATATTTTCTTCATTTTGTAGATCCATTTTTGCTAATTCACTTGTTGCATCCAAATCAAGATTTAATAAATTTATAACTGTTTCATCAGGTAATAATCCTCTTACTTTTAATGCATTTGCTATATCTGTTGCTTTATCAGACGGTAAATTTCTATTTAATTTTACTTCGATGTCTCTAAAATCATAACTTTTACCTTTTTCTTTATTAAATTTTTCTAATATTATTCTCCATCGTCTTGTTAATCCCTCAATGAAATCTCCTTCAAATGTTGCTATATATTGTTGTAAACTAAAAAATTTCTTTTCAAGTGCTGAATTATTGTCTGCTGATGTGAATCCTAAATCTGTCATGTTAGGGCAAAAACTACATAAACATATTATATCCATTAATGTCTTTTTATGATTTTGTAATGCTGTATCATTTACATTTTTTTCGACCCAAGCTATGTCACTGTCTATTTCTCTGCTTCCATCTAAATATCTTACTCTACTTGTTAACACATATTCATCTTCTTTTTGTCTAGCAGGATTTACAATATCTTCGCCTTTTTCATTTTGTATAATTAACGGATTTTCTGGTGTATATCCTTTTACTTTTAAAATAGCTTCATCATTGTATTTAAATACATTTCTTGAATTTTGAATACATCTTTCGTATGCTTTTATCAGACTTATTACCGGCTCAAATATCGCTATTCCGTCACAATTTTCTATTGCTGTAGCTGGAATATCATTATCCCACATTCTAGGCTGTTTTTCTTCTTTGTTTTCTTTAAATAGTGGCTCATTTTTGAACTTTTGTTCATATGCTGGTTTGCCAAATATTGCTCTCTTTTCAGGTGTATCATAATAATATCTTTTTCCCTCTTCTGTTGTTAGCTCAATCATCTGCTGGTATTCTCCATTTGCCATATATGTACTAATTATTCTGTATATTCCTATTAAATTTTTAGGCAGTGAATAATCCCATATAGCAACCGTTTCTAATGCATCACTTCTTGCTATTGTTATTTCTCCTGTTGTTTTATCTTTGTAATAAATTTCGTAGCAGGCTCTTTTTATTAAATAATCAAATACCATATGTAAAAAGTGTGAACCATCTTTGTTATAATCTGTTATATGTTCTATTATTAACTCTATTTCCTTAATTTCTTGCTCATCGTTAGTTGCATGGTTAAATAGCTCTTTTATTATTTTGTCTTTATCTTCGTTAAACGCTTTTACCTTATATGTTGGTGCTTTTCCTCCAAAGTAACCAGCAGACATGATTGATATATATCTTTCTAATGGAACTTTTATATCTTCATCATCTAAACTCGCCAGCTCTTCATCTGTTAATTTTCTTCTGAACTTCTCATATAGTTCTTTTCTTACATCTAATTCTTTTTGTGCTTTAAAATATATATCTGTTATACTTCTTTCTTCTGCTAATCTTTCTTTGCTATATCTTAACATTGTTTCCTCCAATCAAAAAAACACCTACTTAATAGATGTTACATTTTTATAAATGGTTTATTTGTCATTTTTAATTTATTGAATCTATACTCGCTCTCTCGGCTATATCTTGTCATGTCTATACTATGATTGTTAATGTCTGGATACTTACTTTTAAAGTTTCCATATCTATCTTTTTCATATTCATATGTACTAAATTCTCGTGCAGTATTTGGACATCTTTCAGGGTCTATTATTATTTCAACCAAATTTTGTAACCATCTAACACCAAAATCAATACTATCCGGACCTTTTACTGCTCCTGATATCTTTAAGCCACCATACGAATTTATTTCTGCAATGCTTTTAGGCTCTGCGCTATCTGCTATAATAATGCTATTCCCTATTTTTATTTTCTTTATTTCTTCATATAATTTTCTATTTGACATTCCAACTTTATAAATTTCATTAAATATATACAGTTTTCTTCTTGTTTTGTCTAAATGATTTTGACCATAACAAGCTGGGTCTACTGCATATCCAAAATCTATACCATCTGCTATATTGTCAAAATGTGCTATTTCTTCATCTGTTATTTTTCTTAATGTTATATTTGTAAATACTGCTCCTCCGGTTCCTGTTGGCTCTCCTAAATACTCATTTCTATATGCTAATTCATTTGTCTTTTTAAGCTCTTCTGCTTCAATTAGGAACTGCTCTCCCAACCATTCAATTGGTACATCTAAATATGTAGAACTATGAACTAGTCTATCTGGTCTTACAACTATTACTTCTGCATTTACCCAACTTGCTAACATTTTAGGTGGATTGTAAGAATAAAAAACTTCGTAGCCATCTCCGACCACGAAGTAATGATTGTATTATACTTCTTATTTCTTCCATTCCAAAGAACTCGTCCAATTCTTCATACCAAAGATATTTACAAAATCCTTTTTTGAATTTTGTTGATTTTATTTTTCTATAATCATCTTTATTGTTACAACTTCTAAATAGTATTTGCTGTCCTGTTGGCTTGTATGTTAATCTTAAAGGGCTTACTTTTGCTTCCCAATATTCAGATACTCCTAGCTGTTCTATTCCCCATAAAATTTGAGTATATACACTATCTGCTAATGTATCTCCTACTTTTCTCATTGCTACTGCATTTGAATATATTCCATTTTGTGCATCTATCATCATCATTAACGGAATTGTTATACCAATAAAACTTGATTTTGTACTTCCTCTTCCACCTTTTAACCAATAATGAGTATGTTTATTTGCTAAACAATCATCTAGTAAATCCCAAAAATGTTTTGCTATTATATTATATGGATTAACCATCTTTAGGTCTTTCTATATTTATTACTGGTGGATTTATGTTTTGTATTTGTTCTATCGGTTTCTCTCCAATAGTATCTCTCATCAATTCAAATGCTTTTGTATTTCCTTTTATTGCTTCTTTCCATAGTGCAAATACTGCACAGCTTTTATTACTTACTTCATTATCTGCAAAGCCAAATTCAACCATTTGCTCTTTTAATCTATCATCTGTTACTTGTCCGTCTAAAAACTTGTTTATTATTTCTTTAAATGTTTTGTTTTGTTGCCTTTTTTTTGCACTTGCTTTTCCACCTTTTCTTCCCATTTCCTTTGCTTCTTCTTTGCTTAATGTTGTTCGTGGTCTTAGGTTTTGTTCATTTGCCATTTAATTCACCTTCTTACTTTTTCTACTTATTTGCTCATGTTCTTTATTCTTTTATAGATTCTTTTATTTTATCTATTTGCTTTTGAGGATGCTTCTTTGCATTGTTTTTATATGGTATTATAGCTCCTATGTTGATTGTTTCTATCTGTAACTTATCCATGTTAGTTTCCGCCTCTCAAGCATTCATTTTTTATTAAATACGGGCAATAAACTTTTTGCTTTTTTATACTTGTTACAACCAAAAAAGAACAGCCCTTACATTGCTTAGGTAACTGTTCTTTTATACTGTCTAATCTTTCTTTATGCTCTGCTTTCTTTTGGGCTGTGTATTGTTCTATTATTAATTTATCGTTGTAGATTAGTTTTCTTGCACACATATTAATTCTCCCTCTACCACTCTATTAATTTTGGCCTTTTTTTAAACTTTGTTTTATCTTTTATGTAATTACAACATTTTACAGATAAATCTACAGTTATATGTATATTGCAATCATTTTCATTTTTATTTGCACAATATTTACAAATTTCTGTTTTGTATTTTTTAAAAAGATTTTGTTTATTCATAATTATCCCCCTCACTTTTATTGGTAAAAAAAGACCTTAATTACTCTTGTAAAAGCAATTAAGGCTGATTAATTTAAAAATATATTGGATTAATTATTTAACTTTTCTTTTTTGGACACACTTTTAAATCTATTGATATTATAACTTGACACTCTCAAAATTTCCACAAAAAACTATCAAATTTCTATCAAATTTCTATCAAATTTCTATCAAATTTATTTTATATGTCCTAAAGCCCTTGCAAAACTTATTAATGCACTGTTTTGAAGTCTAAAATATGTAGCTTGTGGAATGTTTTGCTTACTGCATATATCTTCTACAGTATTACCTGGCAATAAATATCTTAATCTTATTATACTTTTCATGTCTCCTTGCAATCTTTCAAAGACTCTTTCTATTGCAAAAATTTTTTTCCTTACTTCTTCATCGTAAACCATTGTATTTTCTATTACAGATTGTCTCCAATTGTTTTGTTGAGCTGTAAAATTTTCTTCCCAAAAGCCACCAATTGTGACCGGTTCTCCTCCTAAGCCTTCACATTCTATTCTAACAATCCAATCTGGGTATTTTCTTAAATCCGCAATTGTATTTCTTTTTGCTTCTTTACTTAACTTCAATTATATGTACCTCCTAATTTTTTTAAAAATTTTGTTTGTTGTTGTATTAACTCATGTAACGCATTTTCTAATATTTTATCTGGATTTCGTTTAACCCAATTCTCTATTGTATCTTTTATCCAGTTTCCTAATGCTATTCCTGTTTCGCTATTTATATATGGCTCTTTAATATTGTTAATTTCTTTCTGTTCCATTTTTTCCTTATTCCCCTTTTTTACGATCTATTAATTTTTATAATCCTAATTCTTCTAAAGTATACTTTTTGTCAAGTTTCATATTCTGATACATTGTGTTCTTTTTAAAATTTGGTAAATTTATTATAGCAAAGTCTTTGATGTAAATTACTATACTTTCCATATCGAAACCACAATCAAACTTTTCAATATTTTCAACTCTGTATCTAAATGGTTTTATAATATTGCTTAAATACTCTTTTTCTTTTTCATCTAATATATCTTTTTCTTCTTCTTCTAAATCATGCACAGTAAAAAATCGTTTTATTGTCGAATTGTTATTTTCAAAACTTACATAATAATTTAAGTTTGTTGAACCATAATGGTTTATATCAACATCTTCTTCGATACCTAATATTTTTCCTTCTTTTCCAGTTACTTTTATCTTAACTCTTTGTCCTATTTTAAATTTATTCATAACTATTCCTCACTTTCTAATAATTTTAATAATCTCATTTTTATTATTGCTGGATCATATGCTATCATTTCCATTTGCAAACTTCCGTCTTCATTATTCTGTATTTTTCTTCTTTTGTTTCTTTCTATGTCAATATTTAATTCTTTTATTATATATTTCACTTTTTGAATTGGAATACAATACTTTTCTTTTATCCATTTTTCGCCCTTATACATTATATATTCATTTGTTTTCCTTGATTTATTTAATATTTTCTTCAGTACAGCCCAATCACCATCAACATCAAATTCTAAAGAATTTTGCTCATTTTTTCTTGTGTTGTTTTTTAACTCTTCATTTTCTTTTAATATTTTTTTATAGTCTGTTAAAATATGTTGTAGTGCTTGTATTTCTTTGTATTGTATAACTTTTATTATTTCATCTTTTTTCAGCATTTCTGGACTACATACTTTTTTAAAATGAGATAAATATTTTTCTATTATTTTTATATCTTCTTCTATACTATTTTCTTTCACTTGAAACACCTCCTAATTATTATTTATAATCTCATACCCTAGATTTCTTAATCTGTCACAAATTGGCTTGAATGTATTATCTGCTGCATCCCAACTTTGTATTTGTATTACTTTCCAAATTTCAATTTGATTAAATTTTTTATCCGTTATTCTATCTAATATTCTTTGTACTGCTCTTTCTTTATTATTTATAACTCTGTGATTAGGATAATCTACATCTTCTTCTGAAAATATGTCTATATACAAATGTTGTAACTTTTTTATATCTTTTAATTCAATTTTTATATTACTTTTTTGTTTTACCATCCTAATTCCTCTACTTTCTTATTTATTGCTTGTAGTTCTTGCATATCAATGTCTATTCCATCATTCCATTCATAATCTTCATCTACCAAAATACAACATACTGTTTTAGTTATTTTTGAAAAAATTATTCTATTTCTGATGGAAGCACCTTTTTCATAAATAACATGATATTCATTATTTTTTGTTTTTTCATACCCTAACTTTTCAAACATCTCATCAGCACACATTTTATTTTCTCCCTTCTAGTAGTTCTTGTAACATCTTTTTCAAAACTACTATTGCATATTTATTAAATTCAATCTCCGCTTCTTCTTTAGCTGTTTTACCCTTTAACATAGTTATATTTTCTATATCTAATATGTTTTTTTCATGATATTTTATTTCTTTTTCTATCTTGTCTTTTACTTTTTTAACTGAAATACAATTTCCCTGATATGTGCCTGCTAACTCTTTGTAGTATTTATATAATTCATATAAATTCCCATGTAATAATTCTTCTAATGTTTTATTTTTAGATTTTAATTCTTCATACTCTTTTTGTAGTTTTTCTGTTTTCATTTGTTTACACTCCTTTTAAACTTTTGTAATTTCTATTATGGTTTCTTCTCTACCTTTTTCGTAAATTATTCTGCTTCCATCCCAGCTTTGCAAAATGCTATAATTATCGTCTTCTAATACCTTGTATTTAACCAATATGTCTGCTATTGCATTTTCTAAATTTGTTAAATCTCTTTTGCGTTTATTTGGAACATAGAAGGTGCATTTTAGATTTACTGGATAAGTTATATTGTTTTTGTATTTTGTTAAGAATTTGCCACACTCTCGTTCAAAATTTACATATATTTCAGATTGTCCTATAAACAATTTTCCAGTTCTTTTATTTACTAAAATTCTTTGAGAATTTTTTTTACTTCTACACATAAGTGGTATTTTTATTATCATTTTGCACTCCTTTTATATAATTTTCACATCTGTAATATCCTCTAAAGTTTATATCTTCTAGTAGGTTACATCCTAGGCAGGTTACACATTTACAATCTTGTATTGTTTCGCATTTTTGTTTGTCCATATTAATTTCCTCTCATATTTGCTAGGTAATATCTTTTATATGTAACCTCTTCGTTGAATCTGTTTTTCCCTTTTTCCCATTCCTTTACAAAGGAATAGCCATCTCTTTCTAACCCATCTATTCTTGCACCTAATTGTGTTATTCCTAAATCTACATATGCGTCTTTACTTGTTATACTTCCAAATTGCTTTATGTAATCTAGTATTCTTTGTTTTTGGTTTGATTTCATTATTTTTCACACTCCTTTAATTTGCATAAAATTTGTTAAAATCTATATTTTCATATTCTCTTTGATCATAATTGCCATATTGCATTCTTTGCTCATTCCCTCTTATTTCTGCTATTGTTGGCATAAATGTATTTCTTTTTATAATTTCATTTATATTTGTTAAATATTTATCTTTACTCATATCTTTTAAATTACTGTAGTATAATTTAAGTTGATTTACAGATAATTTTCTATTGTAATTATCTTGTAATATATTTACACCTTCCATAAATTCTAATTTAGTCATTTAAAAACTCCTCCTCAGCAGTTAACTTCTTTTGCTTTAATGGAAATATTCCTTGCCAATTATTCATTATTGAGTTATTAAGTATTTCTATCTGCTCATCTATATTTGTTGTTAATTTATATAATTTATTAATCATTAGCTCTAACCCTCGTGTAGTTAGCGGTTTTTTTATTGCTTTTCTCATTTTTATAAACTCATATACTGTATTTTTTAATTCTTCATTAGAAAAATTAGAGTTAATTAAGTTATCTAACTCAGTCGACTTTTTCTTTTTTTTATTTATATCTATTTCTATATCTTTATCTATTTCTTTTTCTTTATCTGTTGCGTTACTTTGCGTTACTGTAACGTTACATGTAACGTTACTTTCTGTTAATGTTAACTGCTTTTGTCTTTCTCTGTGCTGTGCTACACGTTTTCTTGTTTGTTCTCTTATTTTTTCTAAACCATCGACATTTTGGTATTTTTCCCAATTGCTTACACAATAGATATTGTTAATTATCTCTATCATGTTGAATCTCTGAAATATTTCTAATGCTAATCGTATAGTTGCAATAGGTTTATTAAATTCATTTGCTAGCATTTCATCTGTATATGGAATATCTTTTGTTATCATAATTAAGCCATTTTCATTTATATCTCCTGCTAAGCATAGTAATTTAAACCAAGTTATTATTATTGCATCTGCCTCAGGCAGTTTTTCTATTTGCCTTATTTTTCTATTATCAAAGATATTAGTCACAATTTTTATCCATTTAACATCTGCCACTTTTCTTTTGCTCCTTTCTGACAAAAGGGCAAGCAATATATTGTACTTACCCTAGTTGTCTAAATAATTTTTTCCAAATTCTTTTAAGAATTTTTCTTTACTGTACTTTTTTATAAACTCTTTTCTTGCAAGTTTGTGTAAAACTTGCCTTGTATTTTTATCTGAATCAGCTTTTTGATGACATTTTCTGCAAAGGTAATAAACTAAGCCATACTCGATACTTTTTTTTCTATTTGCGCCACCAAAAGCTTCGTGTTTGTCCAACTTTTTAAGCTGTCTATTACAAATAAAACAACTTCCGTTTTCTTCTTGTAAGATGCTAAATCTATTCTTTTCTAGTTTTGCCAACTTCTTACTTTTCTTTTTTATCTGTCCACTTTTTATCAAATTTTCTGTATTCTTCTGTCCGCTTTTCTGTCTTATTTTTGGGTGCTGGATTAAAACTATTTCTTAAATTTGTTACTATCATCTGTCCCACTCCTTTAACAAACTATCTATTTCACTTTGCGGTTTTGTCTCTATATTTAATGTTTTTGCCAATTCAACAATGCATTCTATTAATAAGCCCATTTCCTTAGTATTGTATGTAGAGCTACCATAGTAGCAATTTACTTTTATACATTTATCTTTTTTACTTACTTCTTGTACTAAAAATCCTAATCCTTGTTTTTCCCATATTCTTTTAAACTTCGAATATGTTTTTTCTTGCACTATAAATGGCTCAAAACTTCCTATTTGTAATATTGCATCTTTGTATACATCTTCTTTAGTTACAATTGTTCCATCTTTACATAGTTCTTTTGCAATTTTGTCACATAGCACCCAACAATAAGAATTAGCGTCTAAACTCCTTTTTTGTCTCCACTTTTTTAGTTCAATAGTTAGCTTGTTTTCGCTTTTTAGTTGCTCAACAACATCTTTGTTGCTTGCATCTACAAGAAGGCTTATTTTTAATTTTCGTGTGTTTATGTCTGTATCTGTTTTAAGTATTATTCCTGTTGTTTGCAGGATAACCACCTTCTTTCAAACATTTTGTTAATATTTCTAATTTAGGTAAATATTCATTTTTTATAAAACTTTCATCATATTCTATTTCTAACATTTTGATTCTATTTTTATCTATTTCATTAAAAAAATTAATGTAATCTTTTTCTTGCAAAGCATATGCAACAATAAAAAGTTTTTTTATATTGCTTGCATACATTTCAACTTGTGCTTGCCTCCAATATTGTTTTGATACTTTAAATTCTTTATTTGCATTGTGTGTTTTTACTTCATAAATACAAGTATTTGTATTTCCATCTAAATTAACTCTTAATCTATCTATTATTATTTGCTTGTCCTTTTCTAAGTCTTCAATATTTAATGCATCTAATATTTTATGTTCATAGTTATTTCCTGCTTTGGTTGCTTCTGTAGAAAAATTGTTTTTATTTAATCCTAATTTCTCTAACCACCATTTTTCGAATGTTTTTGTTTCCCAGTTTCCTACAACCATACTTGTATCTGAAGCTCCTACGTAATAACTCCTATCTTGATTTTGTATCAATGTTTGATAAATCCCTTTCAAAGTTACTTAAAGTATCAAAATAACTAAATAGTGCTTTTATTTCATCTTCTGTCTTATGGAGTCTTTCTGCTATTTCTCTTACTGATAAACCTTGCTTTAATTTTTGTGTATATATTTGCTGACATCTTTCTTTAATTTTAAATATATCGTGTTTTGATAAATCATCTTCCCAATTATCTTTATCACTTTTTAATTCATCTTTTAGCCATAAATCAAATCCTAGTCCTGTTCTTACTGCAACACCTTTAACGAACAATCTAGTTTGACAATTCCATAACCTTTGTTGAGACATTGAGTTGTCTTTAACTGGATTTGAACCATTCGTAACAGGTCCTCGTTGAATAAACTCTAAATCATCTATTACAATTTTTACTGCTGTTTCATATACTTGATTTATATTTCCTTTACTATCTTTAAATTCTTTTTCAGTCATATACAGACTACTCCCAGTCAGTTCATTTACAACTGGTTCAAAATATACTCTTTCTGCTCCGTTTTCATGTAGTAAATCAATAACTTTTGCCCAATTTAAATAGTCTGCATTATCTCTTTTCTCAGTCCATTTACTTACATCTATTTTTCTTAATTCTTTATAACTCTTTAACATTAATCTTCCTCCTCAAACCAATCAGGTGCATCATTGTAATAATCTTCATCTTTGCAATTTTGTTGCTCTTCAAAATATGCATCTATTAACAATCTATTTTCTAAATTCATTTTTTCTTCTCCTCTTGCAAATCTTACAAATTTATGCTAATATAAATTTGTAATGCTTTACATAAGTATTTTAATTATGGCTTGTCTGTCTTCGTGGTTGTTGCTAGACAAGTCTTTTATTATTATTTTATATTGATCTATTAGATACTTTAATGCTTCTTTATCTTGCGCATTTAACATATATGTAATTGCTTTTGCCAAAATATTTGCCATTTCTTCTTGCATTTCTTCTGTTCTCTTGTCTACAGCTTGTCCTATTTCTTCTCTAGTTATCGTTAAATCCTTGTATACTTCTTCAAATTCCTCTTGTAGATTTCTTGTTGTCTTTGCTGTTTTTAGCTTGTTAAACATAATAATTACATTTTCTCTTTTACTCATTTTTAAAAACCTCCCAAAACTTTAATCATTTGCGCTTTTTCTAGTTGTATTTCTTGTAATGTTTTATTTTTGCTATCTATGTTGAATATTACATTCACATTTTTTTTTGCTTTATGTACTTTCTTTGCTTTGTGTGCTTTCTTATAGCTTATTTCTGCAAATTTGTATGCTATGTATAACAATGCTATAGCTATTACTGCACTTCCTAATATTAATGTTCCTAAAACTTGTTTTGCCTCTGCTAAGCTCATGCTCTTCACCTCCTTTACATCCACAAAATTTATTTATATAATCGACCCGTTGGAGGTGATTATATGGATGATAATGATTACTATAAATGGATTAACAAAATGAATAACGATTATGATAAAAATATGAGACACAAAAATCGTATCCAATACATAAAAAATAATTTATTAGCGATCATTGATTTATTTTTAACTATTGTAGCTATAATAATTTCTATAATTGCGTTATGTAATAAGTAATTTTGCTATTGATAAACCAAGTGCAAAACAACTAAATGCTAAAGATACTATTTGTATTGTATTTGGTTTATTTCTTAATTTGTGCTTATATTTCTCTATAAGATTTATTGTATTTTTATGTTCTAATACACATTTTTTACATTTTTCTTCCACTTTTCTCACCTTCTTTCGTTTTTTTCTTAATTCTTTCGTGCAAATTTCTGTGAATTTTTTTAGAATTAAATTATTTGAATTAAACATCCTTATCTGTATATTTGTTCTAATATTTCATAAAACTTCTCTTTATCTGCTCTAACTGCTTTTTCTCCTATTTTTATTAGTGCTTCTTGCATTTCTTGTCTTTTAAATATTCTATATATTTGCATTGTTGTTGTACTTAGCTCTTCTGCTAATTCTTTAGCAGTTACATACTTTGTTCTTTTTTTACTTAATATATTAGTTGCCATTTAAATCACCTCCTATGCTATTAATTTTCGCTGATTTAATTTCATAAAGTAATTTGTTAACATCTCTTTTCTTTCTTGATAATCTTCTATCATTGTAATTAAGCCTATATCGAATCTTTGTAGAGTTTCTATTGCTTTTATTTGTTCTTCATTTAAATATGGTCTAATAGAATTTACTGATTTATCAATTCCGTTTTGTTCTTTAAATTCTTTAGCTGTTACTCCTAAAACAATCTTGTTAATCATATTAATTTCATTACTGAAATGATAATGTTTTGGCTCTTCATGTGCATTCATAATTGCATTAGTAAATTCGGGAAATTCTAGTTTTGCAGTTTTCAATGATTGAATAAAATCATGCATTTTGAAAAACGCTCTTACTAAATCTTTTTTGAAATGTTTCACTGGCTCTGTATTATCTAAATATGTTAACAATAATGTTGATTGTCTTTCATTTAATAAATACATTCTTGTAGGTCTTCCTCTTTTTCCCGATTTCAAATCGGTAAATTCAACTTTGCCATATTCTTCTAAATCAATCAAATTATTATTTATCATTCTTACTACTGACTCATGTTGATTTTCTGATTTTTCAGCAATGATTAGACTATTTGTAAAAGCCTGTCCTTTTTTCTCAAATACTAATTGATTATCCATTTTTCCTCCTTTCTTTTTTTCACATTATGTGATTTTACTGGGTAAAAAAAATATTTACATCAAATTGTGGATATGCTTTTTTTAATTTTGTTGTAAATACTCTACTTGGTTTTCTTATTCCACACTCTACTTTTTCATATAATGATTTAGAAACATTCATATTACTTGCAAACTGTGGGATAGTTAATCCTAAGGAAAGTCTGAAATCCTTTAATTGTTTCAATGATTATTACCTCCTTTCACATTTTGTGATTTTATTTTAATTCACGTTTTGTGATTTGTCAATACTATTTTTAAATTTTTTTATATTTTTTTCACATTATGTGTTTTATGTTTACTTTTCACATTTTGTGTGGTATAATATGTTTATTAGGAGGTGTATATTATGATTGGTAATAGAATTAAACTATTGAGGGAAGAACTGGGATTAAAACAAGATGAACTTGCAAAAGAATTAAATATTTCTCCTAGTAGCATTGGAATGTATGAAACTAACAAAAGAGAGCCTAATAACGAAATAACTATAAAATTAGCCGATTTTTTCGGAGTATCTACTGATTATTTGCTAGGAAAATCTGACATTCGCAAACCTGATGCAGAAATAAAACAAGAGTTTGATTTTGCATACCACAAAGACGCAGAAGGCTTAACAGATGAAGAAATTGCTGACGCAATTAGATTTTACAAACAGATTAAATATGGGAAAAAGGATACTTAATAAATAAGAAGGAGATACACATATGAAAGAAAATGAATTACTACTTTATAAAATGTTAGAGAAATCACAAGAAGCATTTTTATTAGCAATCGAAATATATAATAAGCCTACAATAAAATACAGACTAGAAGGTTTTTCTTTTTTTATATGTAATGCCTGGGAATTATTACTAAAATCATATCTTGTAAAAAATATGGGAATTTCTAGTATTTATTATAAAGATAAACCTAATAGGACTATTGCATTAACTGATTGTTTAAGAAAGATTATTACAAATGAAAAGGATCCTGTAAGAAGAAATTTGGAAATTATTATAGATTTAAGAAATACATCAACACATTACATTATCAAAGAAATGGAAGAGCTATATCTTCCTTTCTTACAAGCAAATACTTTAAATTATTCTCAGAAAATATATGATTATTTTAATATTGATATAAGTAATAAAATTGATACTGCTTTTTTATCATTAGTAACAAATACTAGTAGTATGAATGATACTGAAATTTTGGGCATTTATGGCAATGAAATATTTGATAAGTATACTAAATTAAAAAATGAAACAATTGACATTCTTGAGAGCCAAAACAATGATAAACTTGCTATAAATATTAATTTAAATTTAAAAGTAGTAAAAAGTCAAAAAGATGCTAAATTAACATTTTCTATTGCCAAAGACGCAAAAGATGCAATATGCATAGTTGATAAATTAAAAGATATTAATACAACCTACCCGTATTCTCAAAAAAATGCAAGAGAAATGATTATGAAAAATTTAGGAAGAAAGAATATTTCAATAAATTTACATCAAACTAATTTTAATTTGATTTGTACTAAATTTAATTTAAAAAATAATGAAGATTATTTTTATTATCATACTTTATCAAAAAGATATGTATGTTCGCAAAAATTAATTGATTTTGTTACAAGCCTTACTACTGAAAATCCAAATTTAATCGAGGATATAAAATCTGAAAATAAAAAATAAGTTAACCCCAGGGGCAAAGGATTCTAAATATGCAAATGCATATCTACTCCCATTCGGGAACCCAGCCTTTTTCCTTCACAAGTTAACTTGTTATATATATTATACAATTATTTTTAAAATATTACAACACATTTTTTTATTGTTATACATATTTAATACTACTGTAATATTTCTGTAATACTAATGTAATAAAAATGGAGGAAAATATATGGAACTAAACAAATTATATGATGTAGCGAACAGAGAAAACATATCCGTAATTGACTTCAAAATGGAAAATAAAGCAATTATTTGCAAAGTAGGCAAAGAATATCATATCGGATTAAATTATTCAAAAATAAACAACCTTACAGAAGAAAAAGAACTTTTAGCAGAAGAGCTAGGACATTACTATTGCAATGCTTTTTATAATAGCTCTTCTTCCCTGTCTTCAATTGCACAAAAAGAATATAGAGCTAATAAATGGAAATGTACTGTATTAGTTTCTGCAAATGATTTAAAAGAAGCTTTTAAAAAGGGATTAAGAAATATATATGAAGTCGCTGATTATCTAAGCTTATCTGAGGATACAGTAGCATTTGCTTATAATTATTATAAAGAAAATTCTTATTTTTAGGAGGTAACTTATGGCTTTTACTTATACAAAAAGATCCGATGGCAGACTAATGAAAAGAGTTTCCGTTAATGGAAAATTAAAAACACTTTATTCAGACAATCCGAAAGACCTAGAAAAGCAGTATATTGAATACAAATATTTAAATGAAAAAGGAACTGTAGCAGATGATAAAAATATGAGTGTTGCAGATTGGTCAGACAAGTGGGTTGAAACATATAAATCTGATAAAGAAAAAGCAACAATAAAAATGTACAAAGATGTAATTAGATTATATATAAAACCTAATATAGGAAATATCCCCTTGAAAAGCCTAAAACAATCGGATGTAGTTACTATGTTAAATGTTTTAGATAAAAAAGGAATTACTAGAAAAAAAGATGTTGCACTTCTAACTATTAAGCAAATTTTAAATAAAGCCGTAGAAAATGATTATATTTATAAAAATGTAGCATTTGGAATAAAAATTAAAAAGCATAAATCGGCAGAAAAGGAGCCCTTGCAACAATCTACTATAGATAAAATACAAATACTTGCTAAAACTAATTCTAATGCGTTTATGATATTGTTTATGATTTATACTGGATTGCGTAGAGAAGAAATTGTTCCATTGCAATACAAAGATATAAATATTTGTGAAAAATACATTCTAATAAATAAAGCAGTGTATTTTGAAAAGAATCAGCCTAATTTAAAAAATACTAAAAATTCCGAACAAAGACAAGTTCCAATTTTTAATATAATTTTTGACACACTAAAAAATATGTTTGACACACATAAAAAAAGTGACTATATCTTTCCTAATCGATTAGGCGAAATGATGTCCGAAACAAGTATTAAGAAAAAACTTGCTAATGTTTTAAACTTATTAAATAAAGATTTAAAAGATGAAGATAAGATAAAATTTACTTTGCATCAATTGCGACACACATATGTATGCATATTACACAAAGCTGGAATAGATATTAAGCAGGCTCAAATTTGGACTGGTCATAAAGATGTAAAAGTTCTTTTAAATATATATACACATTTAGATTCACAGGATAATCAAAATTCTATTGATAAAGTGAATCAATTTTTAGCATAATCTTGACACACTTTTTGACACACTAAATATGTTTAAAATGTTATATATGTTGCATATTTTAATTACAATTTTAAAATAATAAAACCGCTATATTCATTGATATAACGGTTTTTATTTGGTGGCTTCACCTGGAATCGAACCAGGGACACAGGGATTTTCAGTCCCTTGCTCTACCGACTGAGCTATAAAGCCTTATATGAATAATAGGAAAGATATTCCCTTTCCTATTATTATTTTTATGGCGACCTGGAACGGGCTCGAACCGTCGACCTCTAGCGTGACAGGCTAGCGTTCTAACCAACTGAACTACCAGGCCATAAATTAAAAAATATTTAGTTTATACTAAATATCTTTTAAGAAAATGGTGGGCGCAATAGGGC
>ULNX01003141.1_pt1 | contig 43084 bp, 53 predicted proteins | sample 1952061 | NCBI WGS metagenome assembly ULNX01 (sample SAMEA4835588, study PRJEB28245) | human gut metagenome | biome: gut microbiome; material: fecal sample | place: Denmark | collected 2008 | reverse complement strand
GGGGGGGACACACGCCCGTGTCTGTCTTAAGGTGCCACCTTACAAATTTATTATAAAATTCTAATCAAGGTGACCCTGTTGCTACACTTAAGTTACCCTAGAGTTAACCACAAGTTATCGTCAAGAGATAGCAAGCTAACATAAGGAGGCGTACCCTAAGGGTTAACTTAAGGTACACCTTAAAGGGTCTATAGACTAACTATAGGCACCCCTTAAAGGGGCTATAGTAATCCACCTACAGCAGCTCTAAGTAGTGCATCAACTGTACCTACATCACCATTCAATAAGGAAACCACTAAAAGGACAATAATAATGATGATCTTGATAGCTACTACTAGTTTATGATTCAATGGTCTCATATGGATACTTTGAGTTAACTAAAAGGGAACATAAAGAAAAATCTAAAGTCAGCCTTTATGAACCCTTTAGAATATCTCAAAGGGTCTATAGGTAACCCCATTATTTTTTTTATTATTATTTTCTTATTTTTTGTCATGATGGGGTCAGGTAGATATCTTATATATACCTTTTTCTGGCCCCTTCTGGGAGAGGAGATTTTATTCGGAGTAGTCACTTCACCCTTATAGGGGTGATTTTATCTTGTAAACTTGTATCCCTCTGAATATTTGTATTTATTGAATCCCTTGGAAGTACCTGATTCTCTTACATTTTCTGTAATTGTATTTATTCCTATTTTTCTTGTAATAAATCCATGAAAGGCTTCCAAAGATTCCTCTAGCCATTCTGAAGTTACTTCATTTATTCCTTCATCAGCATCAATTCCCATGAAGTCTACTAAATATTTGACACCTATTGCTAAGGCATCCAATCTATCATCGTGAACTAGTGCTCCTCTGTCTGAGGTAATCCTAGTCATCTGATAGAACAGTGCATACTTGTAGTCACCTTCAGGGACACTATCGATATCCCTATTGATGCACTCAGGGGTAACTATCATCTTATGGTTACCTAGGACAGGCTCTAGGGTGTCTATGATACGTACTTCTTTCTGTCCTGTTGACTTAACTTCTTTAGTACCACATTCCTTATAGGTTTTCCTGAGGACAGGCTCAAAGAGCTTGAGGTACATGCCATCACCGAAGTTACCTTCAATGACTACCTCATTAACCTTCCATTTCTTAGCAGTGTTCGCTAGTTTATTTAGGACTACATCAGAGTACCCTCCCAATAGACCCCCTACTTCCATGACGTAGATGTAGCCATTAAGGTAATACAGGACTGCATAACCTGTTTCGTCTTTCGATTCTATGAAATTTCAACAGCTTTCCACCCTTTATGATGCTTACGGGTTCCCTTAGCAACCTTACGAAGGTTCTGAGGTGTAAGCCCATGTTCCCTACAGAACTCCACAAGAGATTCTGGTGTATAGGTATTACCATCAGGATCTGTAATAAGATAACGCTTACCAGTACCATAGTTATGGGGGATACCCCCCTTCTTAAACCTAGTATCAAAGCACTCTCTACATACAGTACCTGTTCTACGATTAGGTAGATACTTGTTGCAAACAGGGCATCTTACGGTAGCAACATCGCCACCTGCCCTTCTGTTCCAACCCATGTTTAGCTCAGGTCTCAACACATATTCCATGTTAAGAGCTTCAGCTTTAGGGAGCATCTTAATTAGAGAGATCTCAACATTTTCTTTACCAAGGTTCCTAAGGATTTCTCCTACGGGTCGCTTTGAGCAGAAGTGTTGTGAGAGTCTATAATTCAAAGATCTTCTAGTAATACCTACATATCCACTTGCTAGGTCGTTATTATCTTTTTCGTGAATATGGTACACTTTGTACAAACGGGTTTTAGCTTTAAAGTTGTTGATTTTCATATTTTTGTTTAGTAGTTGTTAATTACTTTCTTATGGTCACCCATAAGTCCAGACTATATCTTTTTCACCCCTGTTTCCCACTAACACTCAGCGGTACATAATAGTCGTTACACCTTCCTAAATTAGGCTTGGCTCGGTATTATCTCTTAGAGACGTTCACCGAATTTAAGGGTTTTATTTAATGACGAGGCAAGACAATTCACCACGTCCAGACGGATCAACACACATCATCTTATAGGTATACTTCTCCATCTCTGGGGAAGCTGTGTGGCACATATAATAGGCATCTCCCTTTAGTCCCATTACCTTTGGGATCTCCTGAAGGGAGACCTTACGAGCAGGATCAGGCATCCATGTAAGTTTCATAGGTGCTTCATCTGTACTGAAGGTGCCTACAATGAGATCTCTAAGTCTCAATGGGTACTTATCAGCATCAGATAAGCTAGTGTCTAGCATGAACTGCAGCAGGAACCCTGCTCTTCTATAGGACAGCTCTCGTTTCTGTAGATCCTCTTCATTGAATCTAAGGGGATCTGTAGGCTTACCTGCGTACTTCTCAGGATCACTGTCATACTTGTCTGCAATGAACTTAGCTAGACGTGTACCATAGTTAGCTCTCTGGATATCGTCATAAGGATATCTTGCAGGGTAGATGATAGCAGTGTACCCTCTCTCCTGAAGCTCATTATAGAGAGACATTTCATTCTGAGGAGTACCAAGGTAAATGATGGTGCCATTAGGTTTGATAACAGCGTCAAACTCCTTCACCAACTCAAATAGCTGATCTCTCAATACCTGAGTGAAACTGTTGCTCGGTACCTCTACGTCATCACTAACAATGATATCTGCACGAGAACCTGTAAGCTGTCCTTTGATACCTACGGATTTAACTGAGGGGCTATGATCGGGTTTACTCGGGCCAACGTCAAAGAGATTCTGAGTATCCCGTTGCCCCTCTCGTGCCTTTAGGTGCTCTAAGAATGGCAGCTCATTAATGATCTTCTTAATAAAGGTAGCGTTTGCATCAGCTCTTTCTTTATTAGCTGAGACAACCATAATCTTGAGCTGAGGGTTCTTCCATAGGCACCATACAACATAGGCACATGTAATGAAACTCTTAGCTACACCACGGAACCCCATAAGAATGAATCGATCATTGGGGGGATGCTGCAGTGTCTTAGCAATATCTACCTGAATAGGAGTAGTCTGTGGCAACCCAATAGTCTGCCACACTAAGCTGCAGAACAATGGAAAACTATTAAAGTATGGAATCAATGCTTTAGTTGACAAGGCCATTAGCTCCATAGTCTAACTCAAAGTTCTCCTTAGTAGCCTTCAGTAAGGATGCTAATGCATTGTCTCCATCTTCACCGGCTTTAGGGACACAATTGATGCCATTTCTCTGCAGCTCCTTGATAATCGCATTGTATAGCTGAGGGTTACGCTTCTCTGGGTCTTTAAGATCGTTCAGCATGTTCTCCAACATGTTGTCCTGAATCAAGCTCAGCAAGCTCTCTCTGTCTAATGGTTCTTTGTTCTTCATTGATTCTCACTCTCCTAGCAGCTAGGTAGGGGTCTACCCAGTACTTTTTTATCATTGTTATAATGCCTACTATAGTGTACACAATGGTACCTATGTAGACCCACTCACTTAGGGCTACCCCTAATACGGTAACCCCAGTGACAGCTATAGGGGGAGACATATTAATAATATCCTTTGCTATGGAGCCCCCATCCTCTACTGTAGGTTCTATATCTAGGAATCTCATTAGTTCACACCTAAGAGACTACTAAAGTCAGCTTTCTTAAAGTGTGCTCCTTTAAGTAACTTTCCATCAGCTCTATAGGTAGGACAAAGGTTGCCATTGTCATCAACCATCTTGCTCATGAATTCCTCTGCAAGAGCCTTCATGCCTAACTCAAGAGGATACTTATGTTCAATAGCATACATGATGCAAACCCAGATAAGATCACAGAGTTCTTTGAAGTCCTCAGGGCAATCTGAAGCTTCCTCTGCCCATTCTTCAAACTCCTCAAGGATGAGCTTAAGATAGAGCTTTCCGTTCGTCCCTGAAGGGTGAGCCTTGTCGAACAATACTTGCATAGTGTCCGCAAGACCCTCCGTTGAATATTCTAAAGACTCGCTGATTGCTTGAGCCGTGGTAATCATGTTTTTCCTTTTTATCTAATTCAAATTTGCCATCAATGAGGACATCAACATAATCCAAGATGGGTTCATCTTTGATATCCTCATAGGTACGTCCTGTCCATAACCAGATTCTCTTAGTGTCCCCATAGACATCCCTCACACGCTTCAGGATTTGCTCTACAGCGTGTTTGTTATAGGGCTCTAAGGGGTCACCACCTAAGATACTCAATCGTTCAATATAGGGCGATTTAAGAGCATCTAGGAGGGTGTCTAGAGTATCTTCAGTGAACTCTTGACCGTATTGGGGATCCTGAGCTTTCTTGTTGAAGCACCCTCGGCAGCATAAGGAGCATCCTGAGACAAACAGGTCTACCCCCATGCCATCCCCATTAGTCATACTACAGGTATCTATCTTAGCGTAGTTCATCGTTACATTGATACTCTGTCTTTAATTTCAGCTAACTTAGCATCGTTCATACGAGTACTACCATTAGCTTTAGTGTACCCTAGGTATCCGCAAACACGACTAATGACAGACAAGTTAGTAGATCCACAATGTGGACACTTATTCATGACATTAGTGGAGTGCTTATGGCAGTCTTCACAATAGACACTATCAAAGTTAATACCCTGATAGAACCCTTTCTCCATACCTCGTAAGATCAGTGCCTTAAGTGCCTGAAGGTTCTCAGGGTTAGTCACTCGGACATACTGAATGTGGCCTCCGTTGCACATATGGAACATCTTGTATTCAGCATCCTGTTTCTCAAAAGGGGTGATAGGCTCACTAACGTGCATATGGAAGCTGTTAGTGAAGTACTCTCCAAACTGGTTATCTCCGGTGTACTCAGCATATTGTTTAGCTTGTACACCACATAAATTTTCTGCCATTTATACCCTCGGTTTCCCGATATTTATTAGGGGATTAGACTATATCATCACCCTTATTACTAAGGGGTTGTGTGCTTCCATTTAAGGGGTTCTCACCCACCGATTCCGGCCGTACTCCTTTTGCTTCTTTTTGGCAAGCCTTGGGATAGTCGTTACAGAGCGTAATAAAGCAATTATATTTTCTAATCCTATAAATATTACCATCTTCAGAAAACAGGTACTTTGAATAGTTTGATAGTTTTTTATATTGCATTTATTAAACTCCACGGGATTAGCATAGCAAGCGCCTTAGCCTTCCCCGTTAGCCTCTTTCGAGACACCTCGCATTTTAGCGAGTCCACACAATTTTACGTTCCTAATTACTCAGGACGTGCCCACACTTGTTTAGGCGTTCCATAGACAGCATAGAGATAGCCATCTTCTTTCTTGAACTGCTCTACCTTATCATTGATATGCTTAAGTACACCCTCAGCATACCAAGGATCCTGATAGAGTGTCTTACCAGTAGCAAGAACATTAAGTTCATTCAAAGCAGTGACACCAAAGGAAGCGGTCATGTAGTTAACCAAATCACCAATCTCATCGTCTGCCTTAAGGTTCCCCTTATAGAACCCTCCTTGCATGAATGCCATAGGATTGGTACAAGCTTTAGTGTGTCTGATGATATCATAGCGTTTCTTAAAGAATTCTCTGATGACTTCCATACGATCACTAAGGACATTGAAGAAATTCTTGTTCTCGTTCTTGGCAACCTGCCAGATCAACGGAAGGTTCAAAGACACAGCACCAATGTTGCATCGACCAACAGTAATAGCTTTGCCCTCCTTATCGTGCCATTCAGTGAGGTACGCCCGGCATCCCTGCCATAGGCTGTATCTCATAATTTGATTCCATTTATTTCTAAATGGGCTAGACTATATCTTCCTAAATCTTAGTTTAGGCATACCGTTTCGAAGGCGTGAGCAATCACCTCGCGCCCCCTACACCCCTACATTCATCAGGGTTAGTCGTTAGACACACAATAATTCTTATTATTGCTTCGTACGGGATTGTCCTCAACATTACTTGTTAGGAGTTTCCCCGTTTAGGTATGTTTAACGCCGACAGGATATTAGTTTATCGGCGAAGTAATAGCTCCAGTACGCTTGTAGATGTCTGCAGCCTTACCATGGTTCAAGCTAAGATAATCAGGGTACATGCACTTACTGGAACACTTCACAGCAAGTTCAAAGAGCTCCTTGTGATCTTCATCTTCATTGATCTTATTTTCATCATAGAGGAAGACAAGCTTAGGGAACACCACCCGTTTACCTCCATGCCCCCTCATGCGAGTTTTAAGGATAGTCTCACCAATCATCCGCATGATGTCTCTATCAAGGTCATCCATCATGATGTCCCAAGTACCGAAGGTAAGCGTAGTGAATGCGAAGTCACCGCGAGAACACGGAACAGTATTGAGCTTCAGCTCAAGGGACTGGAAGCCTTGTTCAAGTTCACGCCTGAGATCCCCCATAGCCATTGCACAGGATTCATCATACTCCATGTTGCATTGTTCGAAGTATTTCTTAAATGCGTTATCGTAGGTCTTCTTAGCATACGGAAGGAGAACCTTATCGATCTCTGCAAGGGTGAATCCACCGAACTGCTGTGCAGTAGCCACAAGAGTGATGTCACCGATAACCTGAAGCGCACTCAATACACTCGTAGGTTCCGTGTAGTCCACATTGGACATACTAAAGCCACCCCTAAGGACATTCCCAATATCAAACAGGCAGCAATTGACAGAACCCATGAGCATATCTCGCATATCGTGAATGTAGATATCGCCACGCTTAGTTAACTCTTTTTCTTCCTTGCTAAGATAGAATTGTCGATAGAGCTCTTTTGTAAGGTATCCCTTAATGAGCGAGCCTTTTGTTGACACCAGAGAGCTATCGAAGTTAGCATTCTCTCTGTCCCCAAGTAGAAGCACGTTATCAGCTTCATCTTTAACTTTCTCAAATGATTTAGCATAAGTATTCTTATAGTCTCTATATTCTTGATATGAATTCGCTACATCAGTCAACCCAAAGTACTTCAAGTAATGAATTACTTCCTTATGAAGGTCTTTAGTTGGGACATCTCTATCAATAATTAAACAAGAGTGAACTTTCTCAACCAGTTTGTTAAGAACATCAGGCTCCACATATTGATTCACTCTAGCAGCCGCCTTATAGACAGCTTCTTTGATCTTCTCTCCGTTCCAACCTTCTACAGTACCGTCTTTCTTAATAATCTTCATGTTCCATAGTGTATTTAGTTATTTAATTAGTGTTGCTCTTATCCGTGAACTGTGCCTTAGCAAACTGCTTTATGGCAGTAACTTCCTCAGAAGTAAGTTCACTAGTAATATTAGCATAAATCTTCTTCGTTACGTTGTTGTCTTCGCTATACACGATGACATCAAAGGTAACCGTAGTAATGTCGGGTTTCGCTGTAAAGAATGCCTTACGGTTCTCATACTCACAGGCACCTACATTGCCATCCCAATAAACTTGTATATTCATTTACTTAGTCTGTTAGATAGACTCAGTAGTCCTACGTTAATTACTGTGCGTAAATCCTTTAGGACTACTGAAACACCCGAATTACTTGCTCTTCTCAATGCTAATGAGATAGTACAAAGCCTTTAGGGCATCCTTATAGGCTCGGATGTCTCCCTCAGTATGGTAAGACTCCTTGTTACGCTTCTCAATAGCTTCAAGAAGTTTATGCTTAGCCATCATAAAAACAGTATCTTCCCATTTTTCATCAATCATCTTTGTATTTCTCCATAATATTAATTAGAGCCTCACCATCAGACTTATCGAATTTAAATCCAAGGTATTCCACAGTACCACTCTTATCGAATGCACTGTTAATGAATCCCTTAGCAACTTCAATGTCTACCTTGTTATTCTCATCGACGATACCCACCTGCTTGAGCATAGGCAGATACTTACCGATGAGGGTATCCGCCTGATGCAGAATCAAGAACGTACTCCCTCCAAGAATCCATTTCATCGTGGAGGGAGCACTAGGCATCAGTCGAGTATCAACAAACTCAGGGAGTACCTGAGAGATTTTACTCAAACTGATTTTCATAAGGAATTATTATGCTCCAGTAGCAGGAGTATTCGTAGGAGCAGTCCACGAATTGTACTTAGCCATCGGAGTCGGGCAAATGGCACTCATAGGCACAATGGTATCCGTGATCTTACCAAGAGTACCCATCATGTTGGCAATGGTTCCATCAAGACAACCAAACTTTGCCTGAGTAGTCAGAGCAAGTTCATTGACCTTGCCAAGAACAATCTGCTCACGCAACTCCTGCTTTTCACAGCAACACTTAAGCTCTGCCTGAAGCTTAGCGAGTTCAACACGGTTGTTCGCGGATTCATCGGCAAGAGGCTTGAGGTAAGCAAAGGTTTCATCACGGAGTCTACGGTTGTCAGTCAAAGACTGCATATAGACTTCTTTGGCATTCTTGTCGGAGTAGTTCTCAGCCTGAAGAGCAGAGATGGTAGCCTGATTGTTGTTACCAAAGAGACCACCAAGGACACCACCGCCGTTACCTCCGTTATTGAGGAGACCAAGGGCCGTACCTGCGATACCAAGACCGAGACCTGAGCCTGCAACACCCTTAGAAGCAAATTCTGCCATAATATATTTCCTTTCTAGAATAAAGCTAGTGTTAATAGTTTAGTATCTTAGGTTAAACTAGAATGCTATAAGGCTATAGCTACTGAAAAGCCTAGCATTCTGAGAGGTAACTTAGAGCGCACCTCTCGGGGCACTATAGCAAACTACGCTAGCGATATACTAGCGGACTGTGTCCTGTCCCTTATACGGAAGGTCTCCAACATAATTGATGGTGCCCGCTTAACCCTTCCACTGTAGGATGCAAACGCTGGCATTAAATTGGAGGGGGAAAGTTGCTCATCCTCGTAGTATCTGATTGTGATAATTGCAGTTAGTTCTATCTCGGAGAACTTGAATGTCGTCTCACCAGCGTTATTTACATAAAAAGATTCCCCAGAAGAAAGCGTACCAGATACGGATGGCGAATAACTGATATCTGGTGATATATAGATAGACAACACAGGCTCTAAAGATTCACTCCCCACCATAAGAAGCTCTTTATTCAGCATATTACACCCCCACCTTAGCAAGACCACTAGTAGCCAAACCCTTGGCTCTACTAAGGGCACTCGGAAGGGAAGGCCACTGGACATTCCTAGGGAACCCACTCTGAAGAGTAATGTCCCTAAGATCCTGTCTGTACCGCTTCACAGCTTCAATACCGTCAGGGGTACTGGGGTAATCAGGGAGGATGTAGTAGTCCGTACCAGAGATCATAGAGTCTCTCTTTCTACGAACCATATCAGCCCACTGATCCTCCGTCCACTCATCACGAGGATCGTATTCTTCTTCGGTGATGTTAAAGCGATTCTTAAGCTCGTCAGTGAGATCACCAAAGATAGTGTGATCGTTATCCCAAATAGCCTGACGAAGAGTGTACAGACTAGTGTACTTCTTATCTTTATACGTGTATCTAATCATGGTTCATCCCAATGGCCAATAAGTCTACACTCAGCATAACCGTCGTGAAAGAAAAACAGCAACACGGCACTACTCTTATTTAAGGTCGGGGCGGCTTCTCCAAACCAGCCTGTGATACCATTAATCGTAATGCTTTTGTTAGACTTAGCCACCCAAACAAGTTTAGTAGCTATCTGACCAATAGGGCCCACCTGCACATTGATAGTAGCCGCCGCACCTACAGCGTCCATCAGCACCGAGTCACCACTAGAAACATTGAGAGTTGTAGTAGCGCCTACTTTAGTCCACTGCTCATAACCTGCAATAGCCCCTCTATTGCCCTTTTTAAGAATGGCATCAGGGATCGTAGGGAAGTCCGTAATCTGACTCTTAGTATGCGTATGGGAGCTATTAGCCTTACCTGCAAGACCTTGAGTAAGAGCAGTGTTAGTAGCGTAGTCACCCTTAGTCTGCTTCTTAGCAAGCTCAGTATCCACATACGTCTTATCAGCTTTACCAGAGATATCCACAGGAGCAGGGATGTCAGACATATTAGCGAGCTTAGTAGTCGTCCCTGCAGTACCACTAAGAACATGCAGATGCTTGGTATCCGTAGCATACGCTAGGACACCATTGTGCCCTGCATAGCCCTTGATTTGGGCTTCAGTGCCCGTAATTTGTTTTCGTTCCTTAATACTCATATTAAGAACCTAAATCTCCATAATCAATGAAACCATTAAAGGTCGTAATATCCAACTTCTTAGCAAGACCTGCATTAACAGTAGTCGTATCAGCTTTAGCACTGAGTTTACTGTTCACATCAGTAGTCTTTGCGTAAGGGGCTAGTGTCGTAGTAAGATCCGTAATCTGAGACACGGTATGCGTATGACTCGCAGGAGCCTTACCTGCCAACGCAGTATCAAGCCCAGTAATCTGTGTCGTAGTGTGCGTATGCGAGAGGTTAGCTTTCTTAGCTAGTTCAGCAGTAAGAGTGCTACCAAGAACATACACGGAGAGATCAGGAGTACCCGTAACCTCAGTGTACGCGATACTGTTCTTACTAGCCAACGTACCAAGCGTAGGCTTGTTCTTGATAAACGCCTTAGACGTACTGTCAGTCTCAGCCCAGTCAGAGTTAATCTGGCCACTAGCGGCTTGGTCGGCATAACCCTTAGCGAGATCAGCTTGTTTCTTGGCTTCAACTTCAGAATCCTTAGCGTTAGTCTCAGAGGTACCCGCCGCAGTCTTAGACAAAGCCGCATTATCCTCAGAGAGCTTAGCCGCCTTAGCACTATTGCTAGCCGCAGTAGCCTGAGCAGTAGAGGTGCTTGCACTATTAGCCGCATTGGTGGCATCAGCGTTAGCCGCAGTAGCACTGTCCTCAGCCTCGCTAGCCTTCGTCGTAGCAAGGGTTGCCTGCTGTGTAGCGATGGTAGCCTGAGCTTTAGCTAAGTTAACCTGCTTGGTGCCTTCAGTGGTGACACTACCAACTTGCTTAGTGCCCTCAGCAGTAACTGCATTAACGCTAGTCGTCTGTTGAGCCTTCACAGCATTAACACTGGTAGTACCCTGAGCACTCACAAGACCAACCTGCTTTCCCCCTTCACTAGTGATTTTACCAAGCTCAGTAGAAGCGGTATCTGTGATGGTTTTTACTTGTTTAGCACCCTCGGTCGTGATTTCATTAAGGGTGGTAGCACCTTCAGTAGCGCTTTCCTTAGCCTTATTAGCATAATACTTAGAAGAGTATTCAGAGCCATCCACAGTACCCGTAGTCTTGTTAGCCCAATCCTTAGCAAGATCTCTAGCAGAAATTGATTCTGCCTTTAGGCCCTCCATGGTGGTGATTGTTTCAGGAATCTTGTTGATTTCCGTAGCAACCTTCTTAACATCTTCAATGTTAGAGCCTACCAGCCTAACTTCAGTAATGTTGTCTGACACATTCTTGATGTTACCGCCAGTAATAATAGGAAGGGCACCCCCAGTATTACCTAGATCACCATAGTCCTCAAAGATGGAGGTACTAAAGGAACCCTCAAGGTCATTACCAACGATGTTAATGTTATTGATGTTTCTAGAATCAGTAACTACATGGTCAATGTTTTCAGCTACGATATGGATCTCATCAGCAACAGGGACAACGACCCCTGCAAGCTCTTCTACTCTATCTGCGTTAGCCTTAGCAGAGACTTCAGAAGCCTTAGCGTTCTCCTCAGACACTTTAGCTTCATCAGCCTTTTGAGTAGCAATTACAGCATTATCATAAACATTCCTCTCAGAGGTTTTAACATTAGTTTGAATCTGTCGAGCCTCTTCGAGGATTGCTTGGTTCTCTGTCTTGGCAGCATCAGCATGCTTAGCCGCAGATACTGCAGTACCCGCAGAAGCCTTAGCGGCTACCTCAGCCTCCTTAGCATTAACTTCAGAAGCCTTAGCGTTCGTCTCAGAGACCTTAGCGGCATCCCTAGCGGCCTCAGCATCTAGCTTAGCCTGATAGGCGCCCTTAGCATCAGTCTTATAGACACCATAGGTCATAGCATCAGAATCAGCTTCAGGAGTACCTACATTGACGATACGTTTACCTTTAGCATCCCAGTTTCCCTCTCGGTTGACACTAAGGGAATCCTCAAGAATATCTCGGCCTTCTTCAGCGATATGAAATGCCTGCACCTGAGACGTATCCAAGTCAGTAGCCTTAAGAATGGAGGCATCCTTAAAGGTGACTACTCGTTCAGTAGCTGAGGTATGTCTTCGGATTGTTAAGGCTTCTCCTGATGCAGGAGCTACCTTAAGTCTAATCGTAGTTTTATCTAGGAAGTAATAGTCACTGCCGGTATCACCATAGTCACCCCCAGTAAGAGTAGTGCCAGGGCCTAATCGTACAGTAACGAAAGACTTCTTTAGATAATCAAAGGGAACTGTAAAGTCAGTTCTAGTACCGTCCCCCTCATAGATGATAATAGTGGAAGCCATTAAATATTAATATCCATATTTGTAGTCCTCTAGATCGTCATTAACGAAGGACTTAATTGCATTAGTTATCCCCGGTATATTTGGGATAGTTGATGTAGACCTCTTGATATACCTAGCGATATCCCTTCGATCCTTATAGGTAGAATCATTAAGAACCATATCCTGAATTCTGCTGTATGTACCCAAGCCCCCAAAGGCAAGAGATTCGCCATAGCGCAATGCAGGGAACATATCTAAGACAGTATTAGCGATACCATTCCACTTGATGTAGTTAGAATCTTCACCTAAGGTATCTCTAGTTTGAGCTGTAGTCTTAGCTGATGTACCAATACCTACAGAATTCAATGCAAGAGCCATAGAGGCTGTATAGGGATTTCTATTAAAGAATGCCTGCATTAAGAATGTAGTAAGTGCATCAGGGTCACTCAAGTCATCTATAGAGCCAATACCTAAGGTGTTCTGAAGGTACTGCTCTTTAGCTTCATCCTCCATACCCAAGGCTCTAAGGTTAACCTGAGCTAACGTAATTGCACCTGTAAGCGCACTAGAGGTGAGATAGCTATTCAATGCAGCAAGGTTGCCCTCTTCTTCCCAGCGATTCATTAGTTTAACGAAACGCTTATTATAGGACTGCACTGCGAAGGTCTTAAACTGGAGAGCCATAGACACTATAGGATTATTAGCTACCTGCCACGTAAAGACATCATCTAATTTACGTCTCTGAAGGGTCTCTTCAATAGCATAGTTAGTGAGCTTACGCAATACACTCATAGCTTTATCGTCATCTCTGAAGTCAGCCAATCGTGTACCTTTCTTGAGCATAGGTGTCTTAGCTGTCTCATCGTACCTAAAGAATCTCTTGCTGGCCATCAGGGTATAATCAAGGTCAGCTTTAGTAATCCCTACTCTCTTAAGATCAATATCTCTAAGGAATCCTCTGTGAGCCGCAGTACGCCCATAAGCCTTCTGCATGAACTCCCCAAGGAAGCAACTAACGACTGTATCAATGATAGTGTTATTAGTGTACCTCTGAATCTGAGCAGCAGGGGAGTAGTCTGCAATAACATTAAAGATCCCTACAGCCTTAGCCATATAGGGATTAATGTTACGATATTTCTCTGCGTTACGTCTCATGATCTCTGCAGCATCTAAGGTATCATAAAGTTCCCTGCCAATAAGGTGATCCTTAATAGCAGTAATATCTTCCTTAGTGAATAGACCATTACCCCATCTTTGGACAGTCTCATGTACCCCGGGGATCATTCTAATGAGAGCACCTGCACCATATGCCTGAAATGCTGCTCCAACTTCACCGTAGTTAAGGATACCCATGAGAGTACCAAAGGATGAGAAAGCTAACTGCTTCATGATATCTGCAAGAGCATCCCCAGTAGTGAAGTTAGCTCTGTTGGGATTAATAGCCATACCATAGGCACGCCTATGCATGACATTAAGAGCCTCACGAAGTTCATCCTCACCCTCAGGACGTCTATTGGTATTCTTTACCCAATAGTCATCAGCCATCTTATTGATATGCTCAAGTCCCTCTGAGAAGTCTCTGTTGTATACTCGTTTCTCTGCAAGTAACCCCGCAGTACGATTAAAGTATCTGCCAGAGACATCAACAATATCTCCTCTGAGTTTATTCAGAGAGAAGCCGGAATGATCTTTATAAGAGGTATCCCAAGGCATCCTTCGTTTCTGAAAAGAGAAGTCTCTAGCATCATCACTAAAGTTGTCTACAGAGTGACCAGAGTGATTCTGATCTCTATATCCATATCCTGCCTTTCTAGCTTCATCCCAGAGCCACGCATTAAATTGAATATCTTCTTCCTCAGGAGTAAGCTTTACTTTGTTTACTTCAAGTCCCTGAGCTTCGGCTTTCTTAGCTTCCTTCTCTGCCTGAGCCTGTAGTTCCTCTTTCCAAATCCTACGGAACTCTGCAAGCCTTTCTGCGGAACGAGTTACGCCTGTATAGAGGTAACTCTGAAGATAGATACCTGCCTGCTCATCTCCACCTACTCTAAGCAGGAAGTCATGCATCTTCCATTTGTCAATAACTACTGGAACATACTTACCAATTCTATAGGCAGCATCAACTAGACCAAGATGATGCAGCTTAAGGCCACGGTGTCTATAGGTATCTGAGATTCTATCGGCCAGTGCTACAGCTTCAGGATCTTTACTAAGTGGATTCTTAGAAACATCATAGCCACCAATCTTGTCATAAAGAAACTCATTAGTCTCCTCTCTTCCGTACCTGTTGGATAACTTCTGTACATCATGAGGAAGGGTATTCATGAGGCTATCTGTTTCAACCCTAAGGCCCTCTACTTCATCAAAGAGAGTATTCTTAGCAGGGCTATTCAGTCTCTGCTTAAAACCTTCATCAGTACGGATACCTTGTTCCCAATGAGTGAGGTTACCAATGTATTCCTTAAGATCCTCAGATTTATCTCTATAAGACAATAGCTTCTGTTTGAATTCAACTGAAGGCAACTTAGAGGTAAGCTGTTCTCTAAGGTCATTCATCTTTCTAGCAAGAGGTAAAGTCTTATTAGCAAGTGTTCTCTCGATAGGGGTAAAGACAACATCCTCAGGGGGTTTCTCACCCTTTAGCATAGCATCATGAGCTATAGCAACCTTACGGTTAACTTGAGAGACTGTACGTAAACCTTTACCTAGTCCCTCAAAGCCTAACGTAAGACCTGCAATAGCACCAACGTCTGCCCAGACATCATGATGAATACCTGTAACGTAATCCTGAAGCTGATTAGCTGCTACACCTGAGACAACATTAGCAGTGACCTTAGTGGCACCTAAAGCTACCTTAGAGGAGACACCAATAGGAGGAGCAACAACTGAAGCAACCGTAGTAACAATATCCACTGGATTACCTACAGCACTCCCTAAGCCACCTACTAAAGACATATACCAAGGGCTATTCGCAAACTGAGCTTCAACCCTTCGGTTCTCTGCAAGTAAGTCTGCATTCCTCTTAACGTCCTCCATAGAAGAAGCATTATCTAAAACAAAGTCAATATCATCTTTGTCATAATTGAACTGCTTATACAGCTCATCCTTCTCTTCTTCGGTAGGCTCATATTTCTTGGTAGTAAATCCCCCTCTGCGAACCCACATGCCAATAGGGGAAACCTTAACACCATCTACAAAAGCACTCTCGTTAAAGTTAAAGAGACTATAACTCTTAGTGTCTCCCTTAAGTACATCCTTTTCAGGAATGTTCTCAATAGGAGTAGTAGTTACATAGGCTTCATACTGAGGCTTAGAGGCTCCTAAGAACCTCCCTAGGTTAGCTACAGGATATTCCCCAGTGTCTACCGGAACGTATGAATTGTCGGCCATTTAAACTTGGAACCCTCCTCAATATTCTTAATAATCTTAGCTTTAATTCTAGCAGTGAAGTCCTTCATAGGAATAACCATATTCTCAGTACCATCAAGAGCAACTACAGAAATATTATCTCTGTTGACATCATAGAAAGAACTATCATAAAGCATAGGAGTATTAAGACCCCTCTCACTCATGTAGTCTTTAAAGACCTCATTGGCATACTTAGCTAGATCCTCAGGAGACTGGGGGGTAACCCCAACCTCACCTAAGCCTTGTTGAATAGAAGCAATTGGGAGGACAAAGCCACGGACACCCACGAATTCATTGGCTACCTTTTCCATAGCAGCCTTACCAAGCTTACGGATAGAGGTATCATCTGTAGGATTGGCATCCTTATAGGCTTGAATCTCAGCCCACACAAGAGTATCCAACATATCCGTAGTAGCTCTGTTGAGACCCCCAGTGCCAACTAAACCCTGAATCTCATTCTTGTCTACTCTGAATCTAGGCAATAGCTGCTCTAAAGGAACGCCTGATTCTAGTGCCTTTCTCTGTTGCTGAGCCTTAAAAGCCTGAGCAGAAGCGAGAACCTGAAGGGGATTCTTACCAAGCCTAATAGCCATATCTACAGTAGACAACTGGGAGTATACACGAGTGTCACCATAGGGGCCATTAGTGAGAATCTGTCGTACTGCTGAAGGATTAGTACTATAGAGGCTCATTAAAGTTTGGAACCCTGGGGATAACCCTGAGATAGAGATTGCTCTAGCTTGACCCGGGATATTATACTGGAAGTCACCTGCTTCCTTATCCGTAAGTAAATCTACAGCATCCTTAGATGAGATCTTACCAGTCATAGCAATTTCATTAAGTCTATGATCTAAGTCCTGATAGTACTCTTTAAGCATCTCAGTGACAGGCTCTCTAATGGAATTAGGGGTACCCTTAGAGGTAGACATAGTGAGTAGCATTGAGATCTTCTTTGGGTCACCCCCAGTGAAGATCTTCTGGACAAACCCTTGCCCAATAACCTTCATATCATTGGAATTCAGAGAGATCCCCGCATCCTGAAGGACTTTCCTAAAAGCCTCCTCAGTAGGAACCGCAGTACCCGTAAGGTTAGCTATAAGAGTATTACCTAGGTACTCCTCATAGAGGGCATCCCCTCGCATCTTCCCAGCTGCCTTAAGGTTAGCTTGAGCAGTTCTCTTAGCGTTCCTGATTGCTTGATCAAGATACTTAGTTCTAGGTGTCTCTACATTGTTATTAGAAAGATACTCTTCATCCTTAAGCTGACTGAGGAGAACATAGTTACCGTCCTCAACATACTTGTCAATCTGATCCTGCCAGTGAGAGAACTCCATAGCATTGTCAGTAGCCTTTACAGTCTCTGCGTTGACAAGCCATGCTTTAAGGTTATCCTCACCTAATAGCTCTCTAAAGGTAGTGCCTTTGATGAACGGAATCTCTTTGTCTGCAATACTCTCAATAAGCTGAGAACCATAGCGAGACTTAGAGGCCATCTGGAAAGCATTGTTGAGAAGCTTATATTGCATCTCAGGGGAATAGTTAGCCCCTGTAGTCCTCCCCATTTGATCCAAATAATTCAGGAAAGCTTGACCTGCATTAGGTGACCCTGAATTAATGATCGTAGCAATGTTAGAGGAATCAGCAATAAGAGATTTCTCAGTTTCCCATTTATCCTCTACAGCTTCCTTCTGAGCGATTACCTTTAGACGACCCTCAGGAGAAGTCTCAAAGAAACCCTCCTTAAAGAACTCATCATCCATAGAGTAACCAAAGGAATCAGCAAGATCCTTTTGGCTCTCTTTAGCGTACTGATAGAACTCTGAATCTACTTCAACCTGAGACTTACCAGCAAGCTTATTCGTATTAACCTGTTCATTAACAAAGTCCTGATAGGTCAGGTTGTATGCCATTCGACCATGCAGATACTTAAGTCTAGACATAGCAAATGGATTGTCCTGAAACGGAATACGATTATTCTTGATATCCTGCTGATACTGCTCAATAGAATGACTTTGAAAATACTTATCAGCTAAGTCCTCTACTTCTTTCTTCTTTACCTGTTGCCGCTTTGCTTCATCAATCTGATACTGATCGAAGTCTTTAGATGCCTGCTTAAAAGCTAGACCTAAAGCATTCACCCAGTCACCTTCGAGGTCTGCAGTAACTTTAGAAGAATCAATGTTAAGGTTTGCACCCTTATATTCCCCGAGCTTAGCTAAGCCAAAATTGAAGTACCTCCAAGTACCCATCTCATTAGCAATGGACGTAGTACCTGCTGTATTCTTATAAGCCATTAGTAGTAATAACCTCCATAGGAACCTCTACGGTTATACCCCTGATTCATCGCCCCAGTAAAGTTTTGTATGTAATCAAGGAAGTTAAACATGCCTTGGTTTTGTGTCTTAAGGGTACTATAATTAGCCATAAAGTTATTCATAAAGCTAGTACCGGTACCCATAGTAGACGAAGAAGTAGTAACACCTGCAGTAGATGTACCTAAGACATTCGCTCCTGCAATACCAGAGAGACCCGCAGAACCCCCAACACTAGAGGTACCTGCAACAACTGCCTCTCCACCCACAGTACCCGCAATGGTGCCACCAGTACCACCTACGGTACCTGCAGCGCCTGCAAGGGCACTTCCTGCACCTGCTGTAGCTGCACCAATAGCTGCACCTTTAGCGGAACTATCGAGGAATTCCATAACGTAGCTCATGCCACCCTTATATTGGCTCTTGAGTTGATCTCTAGCCTGCTCTACAGAATTCTTCATCTGGACATATAGAGCATCCTTCTGAGATCTAATGTTAGTTACATCAGTCTCATAGGCATCCTTAAGAGCAGTCTTTTGTCGCAACACTGCACCTGAGATTGATCTTTTGATTTGTCCTGCAGTTCGCCCTTCGTAACCTGTCTCAGCTAGAGAAGCTTCAACTGTAGCATTATTCTGCAAGGCGTTATAAGACAACTGAAATAAGTTGCTCACAGCATTATCATAGGCACTCTGCTCTTGTCTAGTCAATTGGTTCTGATTCCAATTGTAGTTCATCTGAGCATAGTACATCTGTTTCTTGAATGCTTTAGTGAGAGATCTGTTGTACTTTGATTTCTGCCACAGGGAACTGCCACCACCTGCAACTGCACCGATTACTGCACCTGCAGCAATTATTCCTGACATAGTTCCTCTCTATTGTTAGTTAATAACTGCCACTCATCAGTAAACTCTTTCTCTGCTTCCTCTACAGTAGATGCGTTACTAGCAAAGAACATTGTAATGTAGGTGTCATCAAAGGCACTAAAGACCTGCCTACGGCCATCCATACCTTTCAATACAGAATAGCCAGAGATCTCCTCTAGGTGATCCCCTACGACAACCTTACAGTCCCCACTAACGATAACCACTGTAGGAATCTTAATGAAAGCACCTGCACCAATCTCACCCTTTCTCAATAGAATGGTTCTAACGTAACAGCCTGCCCACAGGAAATGATCTACTTCAATAGGTGCCTCAGGCAGAGACAGAGTAGCCATAACAAGACCTTTACCAATCTCTTGCTCCATAGGCGCCATACTAGGCAGAGCACCTACCATAGCTTTCTTAAGAGTTAATCCCTTTCTCACGTCTGACTATTCCTCCGAATATAATATCCTTCCCAACCACCAGAGATAAGGTTCACAGGCAACGGATTATCTGAAGTAACTGTAATCTTAACCTCAGTACTTTTGTCCTGCACAGGGAACTTAAACTTACCTGTTGCTACTCTATAGGATCCTAAGACTAATGGAGATTCACTTAAGACCTTAGATGTACAAGTGTACTTGAAGTGCTTATTCTTGACATCATTGTCTACAGACACATCAAAGGTACCAGAGTTACTATAGTTAAACCAATAGTATCTCAGTTGTAATCTGCCTTCATCTTCAGAGATTGTAGCACCATCCGAAGTAGTTTTCTTAATCGTTGGTCTAGATAATACAACATCAAATTCATATTGCCTGCCTACGAAGTAAGTCATACCTCTGAGATCCCCAGCCACCTTAAAGACACCATTAGCATCCCAAGAGGATACCTGATGATAGTAGCCATCAGTACCAACTAGACAATACGTAGCTGAGCCAATCTTAGGAACAGCACCATAGACATCCTTTAGGGAGACCTCGGTATAGTCATTGTAGGCACTGTACTTATTAGTACCAGGGATGACATAGCGTACCTTACGATCCATAAAGTATCTTACAGGCTCATCAGAGAAGTCTACTGCCTGACCTGTAAGCATGCTCTTCTCTAAGAACAGTCCGCCATCAGTGTTAATAAGGAAGTAGATTTCAGAGCCTACGAACTCTGCAAGTAAGACCTGAGTACCTTCATATCGGAACGTCCATTTGCACCATGACTGCTGCATACTCTGGGAATTCTGAATGATGTACTTAAAGATCCATACAGTGTTAGGATGAGTACGTGAACACAGTGTGATTACATTGTCTGAAGTATTACCAGAGAGCCTAAAGATTCCCTTAGGAATATACGTAGGAACATGTGCAGCTACGTCCTCAGCATCCTTAAGATCAGCTACGTCCTGTACCGTATAGTATCTCATAAGAGAGCAATAGTTAACTCTGTTAGAGATAAAGAAAATACTTTGTCCTACACCTAAAGGCTGAGCATCATCACTGTAATCAAAGGAAGTGATTTGATCAACCTTAGCACTCTTAGGGGTCATTACGCCATCGCTAGAGAGAACAAATTGTCCCTCTCTAGAGAACAACATTAGTTCCCTGTTGAATGGTACTGCATGAGTTAGAATACAGACTTTGTTTGAAGATACAGCAAGGTCAATTGGATCAGTATCAGCAATAGTAGCTGCTGATCTAAACCAGAAATTAAAGAAATCAGCAGAAGCACTGAGGATAACATTTTCACCACTGATGAACCCTAAGCGATTTCTGTAGAAGAACATATCATTCAGCGTTCCCCCTACGAAGCTAGGCTCAGGATTGCTGTCCTCATCACCTACTGCTCTATCAGTCCAAGTAAGTCTTTTGAAGTGGAAGGAGCCATCAGATTCTCTTACGAGAGCATGAGGCATACTAGAGTAATCAAATTGATACCGAATGTTTGGTGCGGCACACTCTAGCCACGCATTCTTACCTTCATTGTAGTTAACATAGTAGTCATCATCCTCCGAGTTAGATTCACCCTTAATGCGCATGATGTAACCATTAGGAGCAGCAGGGGGAAGCTTAGAGACACTGTTAACGTAACCCTTCAAGACATATGCATTAGTGTTGCCAAAGCCATCCTTAACAACAACATTAGGCATATTCCAGTCAGTCTTAGATTGGATGGAAATTACGGAATCACCAAAGACAGAGAAGCTATACTTACTAAAGTTGAAATTAGGATTCTTAGCGAACCCCATAGAGCCTCTGCCACCAATCTGTCCTAATAGCCAATCATAGGTAGTGGCTCCATTATCAGCACCCTGAGAACCTGTAGCTAAGGCTACAAGTTTCTCTGCAATGTACGCAGAGGTAGTCTGTACAGCCTGATTAGCTGCACCACCATCAGGGGTAATGACACCACACATAAAGGTACTGCCCATAAAGAGAGCATAGGTCTTAGCATAGGAGGCATTCTTAATGTACGCTAGTGCAGTGTCATTACCCTTTTGAGAGGTAGTAGAACTAGACATACCAACGGTTTTACTACGGTTCAGAATGAACGTATAGTCTGCAATAGTGACTGCTCTAAATTCATCATTAGCGTCCGTGACATTAAGATAACTAGCATCATTGTCAATAACAACTTTCTTTTCATTACCTTCAAAATCCCATACCTTTAGAGACCCGCTGGACATACCTAAGATATACTGCTCATTCTCGTCTCTGTTAATGACATGATACTTAGTAGTGAGTGGATTTACTCTGTTCCCAAGTCTCTTAATGTGAACTGTAGGAGGTCTCTTTTGCAGGCCATCGACTTCACTAGAGAAACCATTGATCTGCTCCTCTACCTGATCAGCAAACCTAATGATATCCGGTTGCTGAGATACGCCACCCTTATAGGATACTGTTGATTGCGATACTAATGGCATCCCTATTAGCTCCTCTGGATATACTGAGAAATGTATTGGTCATCATTGAGGATATTATAGTTACCCGTAGTTAGATCATAGTCAATGATATCTGCATAGGCACTAGATTCCTCAGTCATCAGATGCGTATTCAGGTCATCTGAAGTAAGATATCTCATCTGGAAGATTCTAGCTGCACGACAAGTAATGAACTTACGGAATACCTCAGGTAACTCCTCAAAGTCTAATCCTCTAACCAGAGTATCTAAAGTCAAACCCTCAGGGAACTCATTGGTCTGCGAAAGAATGTCGAAAAAATAGCCGGATCGTCTGATCAACTTATAACCACTGCTGACAAACCTAAGATAATTATTAGGGCAGGGAACTAAGTTAGTATCAGCGTCCGGCAATAAAGCTACTGAATCTTCAATATTAAAGTCCCATCCTCTTGATTGAATCTCTTTAGAGACACTATCGAGAATCCTCACTGCATTCAGAACGTCTACATTCAGTTCATCTTCAAGTGAGTTGACAGGACTAGAGCCTACAGCAGATAAAATCTCATTCACTGCATCTAGTTTGTTAGAAGGAGTGACAATCATAATTTATCCTTTGTAGTAGTATTTTATAGTTGTTATTATGTATTATTTGGGAGCTGCAGGGATCTTAGGCTTCCTAGAGACTACCTTAGGTTTGACTTCAGTTGGAGCTTTAATCAAACCTAATTTAATCTTCTCTTCTACAGTCAAACGGGAGCCTTTCTTAGAACCCCCGTTGACATAGAAATAGGAATCCTTAATGTCGGATTCCGAGTACATTACTCACCAACCTGAGCAGTCTTAACGAAGAGACCCACGGCTTCAGGACGAAGGCCACCGTGACCCACAGCCATCTTAGCGATGATCTGATCAGCCTGATATTCAGCTCTGCGAGCACGTTCCATAGCGAGATCCTTCAGCTTAAGGGCACCCACAGCGGAACGGTGGAAGGCGATACCCTGAAGGACAGCCGTAGAGATCTGAGCCTTAAGAGCGTGCTTACCATCAACACCATTGTTCAAGAAGTTCGGGGTTTCCACAATCTGGAAGCCACAGACATTCTGGAGCTTGCCCGTATTCGGATCAAAGATAGCAGCAAAGTTAGCAGCATCCGGCATAAGGGCACGGCAGATAGCCGAATAACCTTCGGGGGAGACAAGGAAATAACGGTCACCTGCCGGAACCCAATTCTTCGTAAACTGAGCACGGGCATCAATCAGACCCTGCAGGAGGATGTTGCCATACTCCACAGTCGTAGCTTCATCTTTACCCGTAACATACTCAAATGCCTTGCCCGTACCCGGATTTTCAAGAGTAGTATTATCAGGGATGTTCTCAGGCATACCCTTGGTAGTCTTAGCACCCGTGTTAGCAAGTTCATTGATAGAGGCACAGTCGAAAGCCTGAGCAAGAGCTTCACCAAGCTGCTTCGAGTATTCCGTACGGACATCATAGTGATTCATTGCATCATCGATATCCGTGATAAGAGCATCAGCCGTGAGGAGACCATCGATAGCAATCACTCGCTCCGTGTTCTCCATCTTCTTACGCTGATCGTCTAAGGAGTTACCCGGGGTAAGATACTTAGCATGAGTACGACCCATCACTGCGAAGCTAGCAGAACGACCGTGCGGAATAGTACGAACAATCTGTTTGTCCATCATGACAGACGTTCTCGTGAAAGCCGTAAGGACTTCACCAGAGAAGATCTTCATGAACAGCACATCACGATCACCAGCGCTCAGATTCTGACCAGGATTAGAAATAGAAGTAGCGTCTAACGCAGCCATTTTATTATATTCTTATTGTATTTATATTATTGTTATTAGGAAATGTTTTTATTATGGGTACGTTACACCTGAGTATAGTACATCTTCATTTCGATAGCTCTAGTGTAACTAGGGTCAGCACCATAGCGGGGGTCACTCATAGCCTCCACTACTTCCTGCTTACTTGAGAAGCCCTTATAGCCACCCGTAGTAACCCCACCACCCATAATAGTAGGATTACGTGTTCCTTGCTTAGCAATCATCTTAGCTTTCATACCCTCAAACATAAGAGTAACAGCTTCAAGATTGTTGTTGTCAATAGCTCGATTAAAGGAACTCAGAACCTTATTAGAGAGGTTTCCTTGTGCCCACTCAATAACCTTGTTGTACGCCTGTTCTCCACCTGCTGAATTATAGACAGCATTAGTGAACTCACTCTCAAGGTTCTGTCGTGATTCAATGAAACCCTCAATGACCTCTGAAGGATAACCTGCCTGAGCAAGGTCAGCCATAGTCTTACTAGACAAGGCACCATACTCATTGTATTCCTTAATGGCCTGATTGAAGTCCACACCTTTAGCCTTAAGATCCTTACCAAGGGCATCTAAGGTTTTCGTGTGCTTATCAATCTTTACATTAAGGTCACCCTCAGGTTCCCCCTGTTGTGGTTCTGCCTGAGGTTCACCCTGAGGTTCGCCTTCAGAAGGCTCACCCATAGGGACAGCATCATTACTGCCGCCATCCTTAAGCATACCCGTAGCTTCATCACCATCAAGGGTAAGCTGCTGAGTACCTGAGATCATAATATCGACACCATTGTCGACACTAAGACCATCACTATTCAAGTTTGTTGTTTCTTCGCTCACCTGTTACACCCCCTGTTCCTGTTGAGCTTTGTTGTTATCTACTGCCATCTGAGCCTGAGCATCAATACCCTGCTGGGCAGCATACTGTTCCATCATTGCCTGCTGTTCCTTAGCAACCTGTTCAGGAGACTTAACGAGACCCGTAGCATCAATCTGAGCACTCGTGAAGATACGCATAGCTAAGTTCTGCTGATTGATCATCTGCATGATATCAGGGAACTGAGCAAGTACCTGAAGTGCCTGAGACAAGTTAGCAAAGTCATGACCACGACCCAAGGCATCAACACCAGTGATGACCGTAGGTTCAATCGTAGCGAACTTCTCAGAGATAGTCGGAAGGCTGCCATTAGACTGCATCTGATTGAAGATACAGGACACTAAAGGCAACTGAAGTTCCTGAGACAGGAGACTATAGACACCCCCTAAGGTATCCTCAAGTTCCTGAGCCATATATCTGATTTCTTCTGCTGTTCTTTAATATTATCGGGGAGGCGTTACTTCCCCACTTATAGTTACCTATAAGAATAGACTATATCTTACCTAAAGGTTTCTACATTTCGAGCCACTTGGCTCTACTCCTTTCGGATAGTCGTTACACTCACTTAACCTTCTTAGCACCTGTAACCCTAGCCCAAGATTTACCCTTCCAAATATTTTGGATAGTCCCACGAGAAACGTCTATTTTGTGGCGATTCTTAAACTGTGTAGGCGTCAATCCACTATCTCGGAATTTGTAAATAAAGAGTACTTCTTCCGTAGTTAGCTTATGCGTCCCAATAAGTTCCCCATGTTGTTCCATGTGTAAACCGTTGCCCCAACAGTGTCGAATATTCTGTTTAGCAGTACACCACTCTAGGTTGCCCACAGAGTTGTTATAACGGTTCCCATCCTTGTGATTAACTTGAGGGTAATTATTAGGATTCGGAATAAATGCTTGAGCAACAAGACGATGCAAAGGAACAAACTTAGAGCAATGATCTGCACCTAAATGTACCTTCACATATCTGTTTGTCTTGGTTATAGATGTACCTTTAATCCATTTGCCATTATCCTCATTAAAGATTGTTCCATCTTCAAATAAGGTATAATTATGGACACATGGAAAAGGTAATAATTCATTAAGGTTGGTTTTTCTCATAGTTAAAAACCTCGTTAGCTCGGTATTGTCCCAGAGGGATGTTCACCGAATTAGTAGAATTTATAGAGAGCCACTTTTATTTAACCCTCTCAGCCTGCCGTTGCACACTAGAATTAAGCATGAAGCAATAAGACAATCTCTGTTCGATACCCTGAGATACCGCATAGCAGCCCTGAAGGTCAGTCTGTTTGTTTGTCTGCATTGCAACAATATCGTCCTGTCGACCTCTTACGAAAGCCCCATTCTCAGCTTTAGTAAGAGCCTTAATGTTAGTCTGACAGGAAGGAGACACTAGGTACAATACCTTAGCACAAATCATAGCCATATCGTTAATGGCATGCTGAAGGTTCTCTAAAGAGATCAAGTCACCAAGGTAATCTTCAACAAAGGATCGACCATAGGATTCCCCATCTTTCTTAGTGAATCTCACAGGGATCCAAGGACATTTGCCATAGGGATACGTCTGTTCTGATCCGGGGATAATGGTGTTATTTACTTCCTGATAGGATTCCCAAGTGGATCCCTCTAAGGTATCCCCACGGACAAGATAGGTATGAGTGTAGATGTTAACCTTCTCAGAACGATTAACCTCATTACCTGCATTGCCTAAGAGACTTAAGATACTCGGAGGGATAGTCCCCTGAGCTAAAGTATCTCTAGCGACAATCTGAAGTACATTGCCGATAGCATCTCTTTCAACTACAAAGTTTCTGAGAGTGTAGCACTTCATGCCACCCTCTAGAGGAGGCAAAAAGAGCAACGCATTACCAGCAATAATGAGCTGTTTGATGCACTCAAAGAGCGTAGGTCTAAGACCATTATGCTCCATATACTTCACCATAGCAGCCTCCATCATAGACAAGCCGTACTCTATGGTATCCTTAACCTGATCATTGCCAGATGCCTGTAGTGCCTCATTAGATGCAGTATCTAACCCAAGTCTAAAGAAAGGCTGACCCGGGGGAAGCAAAGATAACAACAACTTAGATGCTAAGTTATTGAGACCTCTAGCCCCAATAGAATTATAAGGTGTCGTATAGGCAGTGCCACCATCATCAGATTCCTTAGGGAACAACTGAGGGATAGTATAGGTAGCATTCTTCTCTGCTCTCTGGGTATACTGATCTCTGTCCGTAGACAATCTTTCGTATACCTTTTGTGCACCTTCAGCAGTTTGATTATCTAGTTTAGTTTCTGCCATTATTACAAAATATTACGTCCCGTGCCCCCGGCCCCACTAATGTTAACCTTAAGAGACTTCTTGCCTCTCTTCTTTCCTTTAGTTAACTGTTGCTTCTCTGATTCTGATTCAGTAGTGGTAGTCGTATCTGCATCCACAAACCCTAACTCAGGAGCAGGAACAGCCTCTTCAGTAGTCGATTGACCAGAGTTACTGAGACTACCAATAAGGCCACCAGTGGCGACATTAACTACTTTCTTAAAGGGTTTAATGATTTTATTGAATATGCCCATTAATATCCTCTTTACTTAAATAATAGCAATTATAAATACGGAATCCTTTAGAGACATAGCTATTCTTTAACATAGGAGCACACCAATCATTGACACTTCCAGTTTGAATATAGTCACACTCATCATTCTTTAGACAATCAATTAAATAATCAGACAACGCTCTAGCAATGCCTGCTCCTCTTTTAAAAGATACAGTCCATTCTTCATTAAGGATTCTTTGCTTATCAGAATACCAAGGGTAACCATAGGATAACAAACAGCATCCCACTAGTTCATCTGTAGATTGACTATAGAAACCAATAATACGATAATCATATTGGTTATTATTCAATACTACATCTTTAACAAAAGACCTAATATAGTCTTTATCTAAGTTTCTTATGAAGGATAAATTATTAGGATTATCTATAATAGATTCCATACATTTATCTAGAGCCTCCATAGCTGTCTTTAAGTCTACAATAGGTTTAACATAAAGTTTACCTATAGACCCCCTATAGTCCCCCATAGTATTCGTCATCCTTTTTTAATTTTTTACATTACATTAATGCCTACACCCTTAGCTTTGTCTAAGGATACCTTAAGACCTTTCTTACCCTTACGAGCCTTCTGTTCTTCAGTCTCCTGAGCACCAAGCTCCGGTTCCTGAGGTTCAACTACAGGGTTGTCTAAGGCAGGCGCCTGAACTTTCACTTCAGGTGTCTTAGGCTTTGAAAACAGTGCACCGATTTTAATCACCTATATGGTTTTGTTCATTGAACTTATTTTCAAGGAAGTCAAGTACATCCTGTACACCACCACAGTAATCAATGGTAGGCTTATAGCGGATCATCTTGCGTACATCAAAGATCTTCTGAAGTCCCTCCAACAAGTCTTTCGGGACAGCCGGAAAGTTGTCGAAGAGGGGTTCATCAGGATCACTTTTAGTGGTATCTTTGATATCAATTTTCATAGATTCGTCTTTCACGATTATCTATCTCCTAGTGTGGTGAATTTATTATCAACTATCTGTCGTCTTAATAGGGACGATTTTATCAGGTGTCCAAAGGGTATCTTTAGTGTCCCCTTGACGAAGAATATAGGCCATTCTAGCTTGCAGCAAAGCATCATCTTCAGTAAGGCCAGCTTTCTTGTAGGTATTAACTACAGTCTCCCATAGTTTGTCCTGAGGAACATCCTTAAGGATCCTCTCTGCTCTTACTGCTCCAATTCCGGGACAACCTTTATAGCCATCAGCAGTGTCTCCTACGAGTGTCTGAAACATATGCCAATAGTTAGCTTTATCTTCGTCAAGCCAATAGATTTGATCTTCATTTACTCTATAGAAATGAGTAGGAAGAGTTTTGAAATCCTTATCCAGTGACACAATTAAGGTTGTATCAGGGGTACTATTAATACCTATTACATCATCAGCTTCTAGAGATTCACTAGATTTAGATTCATAGTTATTTCTGATCCAATCCACTAATCCATAGTAGCAAGTAGGCTTTCTTTTATCAAGCCTATTGTTTTTATAATCAGGCATTAAGTGCTTCCTAAAGTTATCATTAGGATCACTAAAGGCAAACGAATAGTCATTCATTTCGACATTATGGTTTGTCTTTAGTGTATCTTTAATACCCACAATAATATCTTCAAATTGATCTATTGCATCATCCAAATAGGCATGACAAGTATATAGACCATCTCCCCAATAGATATCCTTTTGGACAGCTGAAGAGGCTTTATAGGCCAATAGATCTCCGTCTATCAGCCCAATGTATTCTTTAGTAGCGCTCATAGGATGATGCAAGCTCAGCGCCAGAACGAGTAAGCAGCCATCGATTGCCTGCCTGTCGAATGTACTTATTGATTGACGTAATGTGACCTCGGGAGGCCATCTCAGCAAGCATTCGTGCATTGTATCGACAATAGTCTGACTGAAGTTTAGGATGGACTTCACCAATGTAAGCAAGAGCACTGCAGTAGTTACTCATCTCAGCGTTACGCTTGTGAACAATAATCTCCCCAGTACTCTTCTCTTCTGTATAGAAATACTTAGGCATCTTCATAGCAGTCCTCCTCATAAGTAGCTGTATCAGAGATAACACTATAACCAAGCTTCATCAGGAGGTCATGAATAATCTCTTCAGGTGTCCAATCGTTTACCGTACGGGGCTCAGGATTGTAGTCAAGAATAGGCACACCATTGAGTGTCACAAGAGCACCATAGGCAGGCACTGCACCATAGTGATCATGATGCACCTTCCACTTCCACATAATATGGATGTGCTTAACGTCATCCTTAGGAGCCTTATAGTCACGCAGCAGTGCTGCCTTAGTTTCTTTAGTCATACCAGTGTTTTCCATAGTAGTGATTAATGAGTATCAGCCATACTAGTGGCATTCCGCCCACGAGTGACCAATCTTTCCTTCAGTATCAAGTTGACATTTAAAATTAAAGAATGCCTGAGTTTGTCTCATGGATTCCTGAGCAATCCTGCAGCAGTCCTCAGCGATTTCTTTTGTTCTGCAGGCAATCTGTACCTCATCCTTACCGTTTCCCATATTGCTACGGGTGTCGGACTATCTCTTTACAGCCTATTGGTATTAGCTGTAGTAGGCATTTCGAGACTAGGGGATCTCACCCCTAGCCCCTACGGTATATACCTAGTCTCTACACTTCCATTCTCGAATCCACTTACAGGCAGAGGAAAACGAGACACCAAAGACTTCACCTAGCTTAGTACCTGTACACTTATAAAGTTTCCAATACTCCTTAGCTTTAGCCTTTCTATCAGCATATCTAGTGGAGTTATGTTCGACTTTATGAGCGACGATCTTAATTAGCTCAAGGTGGCTAAGGTTACAACAGGCACGATTATGACACTTGTGGTGAATCTCATAGCCTTCAGGTACTTCGCCATTAGCTTCTTCCCATACAAGTCTGTGAGCCATAATCAAGGGCTTTCTACCTTTACCCTTATACCTGTGATCTCTGATCCTTAGATAACCATCTTTATTAAGTCTATGTGATGTGGAGACTATGCAACCGTTTTGATCCTTAATCAAGACCATAGGTTTACCACGCATAGTTCCTCCAATGTTTAGCTCGGGATTGCCCCAGAGGGGTTTCCCCGAATTAACCTACTTTAACGTGCACAATGAAGTTTATGCACCCACGCCATCATGGCAAAGTCTCCATCCCAGCCGTGCTTATAGCCAGCCTTACGCATATTCTCTTCTACAAGACATACCCATTTCTTACAAATGAGAGCACCTGCAGATTGCAATAGGGTATTCAAAGCTGAGTGCTCAGAGCGCACATAGATGACACGTCTGTCCAAACCTAAGACACAATGAGTAATCTCAAGAGAAGGGCTATCAGGATGGTCTCTCTCACGCCACTTCACTTTATGAGTACCCCCTACCCACTCTGATGAGGAGATAAGACAATTAGAGATATCACTAATAAACTCTTTAAGTGCCGGCAGAGACTTAAGGAACTTTTCTTTAAGTGCCTTTCCTTCTGCTACACTGCCTCCAACAATCTCACCAATCTTTTCATTACCTGCCCCATAGAGGAATCCATAGATAAACGTCTTTGCATTGTTTCTTGTTGCAAGCCCTGCCATCTTTTGGTTATGCGTATGGATATCCCCTGAGAGGATCTCCTTTACATAAGCCCCCTCATCATAAGGAGATAGGAAGTGCCCAAGGCAGCGGAGCTCAAGCCCAGAAGCATCAATACCAGCTTCATACCAACCTTGTGGAACAGTGAATAGTTCTCTGCAAACCTCCCCGTAGGGGGCTCTATTGGCAGGAACTTGTGCAACATTAGGATAGCTATGAGTTGCACGGCCAGTGACAGCCCCATTAGGGTTAACACTCCCGTGAATACGGATGTAGCCATCAGGATCCTCCTTCATTAACTTTAGCCACGCATTGCTTCCCTCAGCAAGCTGGCCAATACGTTTATTCAACAAGAGAAGCTCTAGGATCTTGCTAGTCATTGGGATATTCATAGCAGTCTTTAGAGTTTCTTCATCAACCTTAGGCAACCCCGTATCAGTCACCTCCTGAGGCTCCCATCCTTGTTCAATGAGAACCTTAGCAATCTGTTGTCGACTATTGGGATTAAAGGTTTCATAAACAGGATACTGTACACCTGCTTTAATACCTTTCTTAGCGTTGTCTCTCTTGTAGACCTTATAGTCAGTCAACAGAGGAGGGACACTATCCTGAAGCTCTTTAGTCAACTCATCTCTTCGACCTGCAAGCTTACTGTACAACGCTACAGCTTTATCTTTATCAAAGACAAAGCCATTACGTTCCTGCTTAGCCATCACCCAAGCAATATCATGCTCAAGCTGTACAGCCTCCCAAGGATAACCTTTGCCCATAAGTTTATCAAAGAGCATCTTAGTTACCACAACGTCCTGATGGTTGTACTTGTACATCTCCTCTGAGAAGCTGTCCCAAGCCTCCTCAGTCTCCCCGTAGGTGCCCTTGAGCTCACGCATGCGATAGCCATAGGCTTTCAATGAGTGGGAACCAAAGAGCTCCTTAGGAAGCCTCCCAGAACGAATTAAGCCCATATCGAGATCTTTAATGTTGCTCCAAACTAGACGAGCAAAGACAAGAGTATCGATAACACAATCCCTAGGATCAAATACAAAGTCTTTACCTGATAGTCGCTTAAGACAAGGGACATCGTACTTGATACCATTGTGAAATACCAAGTTATAACCGCTAGTACCATATACATTAAGAGCATCAATGTATTCATCGAGCTCCTTATATCCTTTGTACTCCTGAGAGGCACTATCGTAGATCCATGCGCACCAGAATTTAGTTACGGTATCCAATAGTCCATTGGTTTCGATATCAGTAATGATATGTTTGTCTTTAATTGTCAGCATTTTCTATTCCTTAAATAGCTTTGCTTATTTCTTAAATAGCCTTGCTAAAAAGATCCTACAGAAACATCAAAAGGAAAGCTACTGTAGTAGAGATCACCCACATTGCAATCACGTAGATCTTGAATACCAGACAGCTGAGGTCTCTGTACTCAGCAGAATGCTCATGCTCAGTGGCTAGAATCACAGGTGCTATAGGAAGCAACAGGATAAACCAAAAGCATGAGAGGGCACGATCCGTAAGAGACATGTCCTTGTCGTAATACCAGAAAGTAAGTGGGGAAATAAACTCTTTAAAACTCATTTACTTCATCCTCAAATGGGCAATCGTAGTCCTTTAGTCGGCCTGTTTCGGGATCATAATAGAGATAACCACCTATACCAGTCAAACCACTGAAACGATTCTTAAGTACTCTAATGGCCATGACATTAGGATTATCTCCCTGTTGATTCCTCTCCAGGCCAATCACCATATCTGCAAGCTGAGCGATAGCACCGGAACCCCTAAGTTGACTTAAAGACACCTGAGCTCCTTCTTCGTGACCTTTCTTATCGGGGCGCTTAAGGTGACTAACGACATACATAGTACACCCTGTTTCTTCAACAAGGGATCTAAGGTTTGTCATTAGTTTGTCAATAGCTTTACGCTCCCCGCCATCGTCACTATTGTCCATACCAGAGACAACAATAGAGATATGGTCTAGGAAGATTCTCTTGCATCCTAAAGCTACGATCATGTATCTAAGCTTACTAAGCAGATTCCCAGAATCAAGTGATCCAAAGTGATCATAGAGGAAGAACTTTCCGTTGCCAATCGTGGCATCAAAAGCACTCTTGAGTTCTTCTTTAGAGACACTATCGGGATCCACGCTGATAATGAGACGTCTATTAAGAAATATGGACATAAGTTCAAGTCCCGTCTTTGCCGTAGATTCCTCAAGAGCAACCACGCCACAAGTCTCGCCTTTAGAGACACCAAAGAAATATTCAAGCTCTCTGAGTAGAGTGGATTTTCCCATACCTGATCCTGAGGTAATGACATAAAGCTCACCGTGTCTAGCACCGTTTGTCTTGCTTTGGAGAGCTTGAAAAGGATAGGCCACACTGTCTTTAAGACTATCAAGACCTTCCACACACTTCTCATAGAGATCTTGACCTGAAACAATTCCATCAGGTCTGTAAGGCTTAGCGTTCCATATGGCCGATACAAGGTCACCTGATCTCCCAGCCTTAAGACACTCATTAGGATCCTTAAGAGGTAGATTAGCAATGTACGCTTTACCCAATGGGAGAATCTTTGCACAATCTTCACATGCTTTACGTCCCGGATCATCCATATCAAACATTAGGATGATCTCTTCAAAGTTATTTAGATACTCTAGGTTAGCTTCAATGGCTTTCCTAGCAGCCTGAGCACCATTAGGGATAGACACTACAGGCCACTTATTGCCTTGCACTTGAGACACACTAAGGGCATCTATCTCACCCTCAGTGATTACTAGTTTCTTACCACTAGACCACAACTGAGAACCATAGAGGCACCCAGAGATCTTCCCTAGTACAGCAAAAGACTTATCAGGGAATCTAAGCTTTTGTCCTACAAGAGAACCCTTGTCATCATAGTAGCAAGCCACTTGACAAGGGTTACCCTTATACTCCCCCACGAAATACTTTAGCTTAGTACAAGTATCTTTAGTGATACCCCTAGCAGGCAAAGCAGAGATCTGTAGTTCCTCTAAAGGAATCATATTGGATGCTGACATCTTTACCCCCTTGGGTTTGTCCAAAGATCCATCAGGTCTAAAATAAGTGGTACAGCTATAGCAATACTTATGACCGTCACTAAAAACAGCAAGAGCATCACTAGAGCCACAATTAGGACAAGGCTCATGGCGCAGAAAGGTCGATTCCATGATCTAGCATATAACGTGCACTTTGGAAATCACGAAGATTATATTGAAAGCCTGTATCAAAGCTGTATCGGCACTGATGTTCAAAAGGTGTCATATGCCCACTATCAATAAGCCGCTTAGCAAGAGTAAGGTCCTTTAGGATATCCGGCTTAGACCCATCGTGATTAAGGTAAGACACTCGGGCACAACGTGCAGCAGAGATAAGTGTGAGAATCCGCAGATCATCGATAGCATCCATCTCATCAAAGTTCACATACGGAAGCGTACGCCCCCCGTGAGCATTGATATAAATGTAGGTGTTGCTAACGGCATTCATAGCCATCTTAATAGCCTTAGCAAGGTGCTGGATCTCTGGATCAGCATCAGGAGACAACCGGAGATCAAAGAAATTGCTCCACTCAGTAGCAGTGACAATAACTTTAATCCTAGTGAATGGCTCAAGGATGCGATTGATGTGCTGCTTATGAAACCCATTGTCAACCATCTTATGAGCAACATCTATTGCCTTAAATGCAGCATCTTGCCACTCTTCACAAAAGATATCATAGTCATCTTCATTGACAATATCTTTGCCTTGCATGCCCTTGCAATTCTTATAGACATCCGAAGGCACCCAAGGATCATTCAAGATATTCTGAATAGTTCGCTCTACAGGTACCGCACGCGAGCTAGAGGCATTCCGAGAGAACATTCGGTGTGTCATGAATTCACTATGGATGAAACGAGGATACTCCAATTCAAACGTATAGAGGTTATCCCAGCGTGCACGAATGATAGCTTTAGAGTTACCTACGCAATAGACCTTAGAGATAGGATCATCACTCATCTTCATCATCCTCCTCATCAATCTCATCATCAGCATCATCTTCAGAATCTAGGAAGGCTTCATATTCATACTCCCACTTCTCTTTCTGATTGTTGTGAAGCTCATCACGATATGAATCTCCATCAGGATAATGCCAATCTGATTTACGTTCAATAGATTCCATAATTATGGTTTCCCTTAGTGTTTACTATGGTATTGCTTTGGTAGGTGATAGGGGATTCGAACCCCTACGCCTTAAGGCACTATGGTTTAAGCATAGAACGTCTGCCAATTCCGTCAATCACCTAAAATATTTGGTCTCTCCGGTAGGATTCGAACCTACATAAGCCACTTTAGAAGAATGGTATATTGTCCAATTATATTACGGAGAGGTAGAATTAAGTTTGATAAAAGCCTCTAGTCTCGTGTTGAGGTCTCTGAGTAATTCAACACCTTCTCTATGAAGTCCTGCACTCTCTGAGAGTAACTGTCTACACGCTTCGACTGACTTTGCATTAGCTCCTGAGGCATCCCTGAGAAGCTTTCTATCGGTGCTACTGAGGTTGTACTGCAACCGATTAACATGTTTAATAATGGCAGCCAAGTCAGCAGCATCAGAAGCTTTACTTTTAATGATAAGGCTAATTGTTTCATCTTTCCTAGCTGTTAGCTCCTTTAGTTTGACTTCATTCTGAGCTTGAATAGCTACAAGTTCTTCAGTGTGCTTATTGCTTTCATATTTCCTGCCACCAATGACACCTGTAATGAAAGCTAAGACTACTGCTAGTATGGCTACCTTCTCCCACATAGTTTATTCTTCTCTCTAGTAGTGGAGATTTTATGCGATACGAACTAAGTCGCCTTTAGTGAACTCTAGTGTCCCATTGGCTTCCTTAAGATCCGCCTGAGACAGCTTACATCTATCAAGAGAACTTGCATCTTCGTAGGTAATGTAGACAGCTCCACGGCCATACCACGACTGAACATCAAAGCAGGGGCAGTCTTTAGCTACCCCAGGGAAATCCCTATGCCCTAAGACCTTAGCTTTAGGATACTTACTCTTAAGCCAATCTAAGAGTTTCTTAAGAGATTCCTTTTGCTTCTCTGTAAAGTTGTCTACAGACTTACCGTTACGATCAGTCCCCCCAATAAGGCAAATGCCAACACTGTCATCATTATAACCCAGAACGTGACTGCCAATAGCTTCAAGGGGTCTGCCATTTTGAATAGTTCCATCCGTAAGAATGACAAAGTGATAGCCTATACCAAGCCATCCCCTTTGACGATGCATTTGATCAATAGTTTTCCAAGTGTACTCAGGCTTATTTTGAGTAGCGCTGCAGTGAACCACAAGATAATCCGTAGAACTGCGAGACTTGAACTTAACAAAGTTTCTATGGTAGTCAATCAGTGGTTCCTTAAAGGTAGTAGTCATTTATTAATTCTCTTGTTGTTATTGTTATTATTCTTGTTCTTCAAGATTCCCTCAGGGATATCTTTAGGTTTCTCTTTAAGCCATTCTTCGGGGATCAGCTTATCGGCAAACTTAATGCCGTTCTTGTTGCAGAAGCTAGCGTAAGTAGTAGACGATCCCTTATAAATGTACGTCTTACTTCTACTAAAGACAAACCGGATATCTAACTCAGGATGTTGCTCACGGATTAATAAATGCTTCTTCCTATCTTCAGCATCCCAGACACCCTTAGTTTCTATAATGATGCCATTAGGCAACACGAAATCAGGGGTATACTTGTGAGTACTCTGAGGAACGACATACTCTAAGTACTGTTCCTCATAGTGTGGCTCAATAGAAAAGGACTTGAGGAAGTCTGAATTCTTCTCCTCAAGTCCTGATCTGTAGGTACCCGCGTTGTGCCTTTTAGCTTTGCTGTATGCTGCACTGCGGGTGGTCATTAGATATACCCAAAGACGTACTTAAAGTAATAATCCTTAGGATCTAGCTTCTCTTCACTGTCCTTATCAAAGATAAGATCTCCACTAGGGTACTTGAAGGTAGGTTTAGCATCATTAAGCGAAAAGTACATGTAACCAATAAAGAGGCTACCATCTTGCACACTAGAGGCATCTACAGGAATACTTTCTGCATCTTTACAGTATTCCTTATAGACATCCTTACGCATCAGCATGACTGCAACAAAGTCACAATAGATATCTTGCAGCACATGATCAGGTAATTTAACGGTGCATGGGTTCCACTCATAGAGATCGAAAGTAGGTTCCTTTTGTTCCTCTTTAAGTTCCTCAATGTTAGTCTTAAGACCCTGCACAACATCCTGCATCGTAGCAAGAGTAGATTGAGCCGAATCAATGCGGTTCTCAAGTTCTTCCAAAGTAATCATCTTAGGTACTCCATAGTAATTATTAAAAATCAGTGGCTCCAACAGCCTTACGTGATTCTACTTCATCTTCATCGAGGCTGTCAAATGGTGCCTCTTCCTTGAATGCCTCATAGCCTTCCTCTTCAGAAGAGAAGCCGTAGTCCTCTGCAGATGAACCACCGAACTCGTTAAGCTTAATCACTTGGACTGCAACCGGTCGAAGGCTAAGGCCAACCTGCTTAGTTGACTGCATGAAGTAAGGTGATGCAGTGAAGCTAAGACGAATCACTGAATCACGACCTACATTGAGGTCAATAGGCTTGCCCTTAGAATCAAAATGGGCAATCTTAGCGTTGACTGTAGATCCATCCTTTTTCTTGATTACAGCATTCTGCTTAAACTTGAGGTAGACATTACCTTCTTCATCTTCAAAGTAAAGATCAGACTTATGGATCTTTTTCTTATTCATTGCATTGGCTTCAGAGACCGCTTCATCGAAAGCCTTGTTCTGAATCGCCTCAAGCTTCTCAATGAGCTTCTTAAGTTCATCAGTCATACCCTCAAAGCGCATAGTGACACTAAAGACACCTTCAGGATTGAACTTCATATCAGGCTCCTTCAGGTGAGGATACTGAGCAAAGCCCTTAGGAGTAGTGTAACGTTCGAGCATTTTAAAATGGTTTCCTTGTTTAATTAATTAAGTAAAGGTTACTAGAGAGATTCCTTGGTTCTCTCTAGTAGTAGAGATTATATTAAGTTACTAGCAGAACGCATACATAGACTGTTTGACTACGTCAAGATCTAATGTACCGTGCTTAGGAATCGGAGGCAACTCCTTAGCTTTCTTAGGAGACAACATATTCTCGACTTGATCATGAAGATCCTGCAGCACGTCATTCTGTTTGTAGGTTTCAGCAAAGACCTCACGAACAAGAGAGAACATCAAATCACCTTGACCTGCAGGGCAGCCATAGGAATCATGAATCATAGCGAACTGATGGATACCTGCATCAACACAAGCGTCTACAGTTAACATGAGGTGACTAGCATCCATCGAATGGACGTAGTTAGGAGCGATGCCCTGCTTCTGCTTACGAGAATCGATTTCCCCTAAGTCCTCTGAGACACTAATCTGAAAAGTTTCCCCTTCTTTCTTAGATTCCTCAGGAGCACCCGATTCATCAGACACATGAATAGTTCCGCTGCAGAAGGTCTTAAGTTTCTTCAGACGCACTTTAGGATACCTTTGACGAACCAAGAAACCACTTGGAGTTACCCATTGTGTAGGAAGGTTCTCTCCGTTGATATTCTTGTCCGTAGCGAGTAGTCCTGAGGCAGTCTGAAGCCAATCCATAGCTTCTCTAGCTTTGACAACAACTTCACCTAATGAATTCCAAATCTTGTCAGCCATATAGGTTGCAGCTTGTCGAGGCTTAGAGAATGCTAAAGGATGATGTTCTAAATGAGGGTAGATAGTATCTTCAAGGATCTGTTCAGTAAAGCCAAACTTCTTCGCTCCGTATGAGAGTGTCATAGTCGGTCTCTTGGTTACCTTACGGGTAATTCCATAGGCCAGCCATTCGTTAGCGAGTGCCTTAGTACCCTTAGAGACATACTCAGTACCATCTTCTGCGGTCTTTAGTTCATCTTCAGTACCCCCTTGGGCATCCTTCATAACAGCCTTCTTTACATGCTCAGCAACAATGCCATAAATATCGTGAACCTTGTCATCAGGCACGAGGTTAACTGCAGTACCCCCAATTTCATCCTTAAGCATAGCTGAGAAGTGCTGGATACCACTGCAACTGCCATCGAATGCAACAGGGATATGAGACACATAGTCTGTACCTTGATCCATGAAATCAGCCCACTCAAAGCAGAATGCTAGGAACTCCCAAGGGCTATCTGTTTCAGTCCATTCGAGGTCTGTAAGAGGATCTTTAGCAGTCCTAAGAATCAACTCAGTGTTCTCATAGACCCACGCAATGCGTTCCTCTAAGGGTTTCTTATCAAGCCCATAGCAGTTAGCACCTTGGATAGCTAACCAAGCTACCCCCGAATCTCCTAAAGGAGCACCATCAGCAAACTCTAGCAAGCTCTTGCAGAAATCAGTGCCCTGAGGATTCAGCAAGGGCAATGGATAGACACGACCACGAAAATCAAGATTATGAGGAAAGTAGATACGTTCATAGTCTTTGTAGATATCAGCAAGAGCAAGCTGAGCATTCACTGCATAACGCTTAGACTTACGCTTATTGTCACGCTGAAAGTAGATAACCATAGACTTACGCCATTCCTTCTGAACGTTAGGATCCTTATCTGCTGCCTCTGGGCGCACTGGAGGCTCCTCAGGTTCCGCCAAAGGCATCTCAAGTCCCTCAGGGATATGCTTCCACTTAGAGATCTCCTGAGCTACCTTAAGTACCCTTTGATTGATCCTCCAAGGGGTCTCTTGGATGGCGTTAACAGCCTTGTAGACGTCAGGCATATCGAGATCTCCATAGAGATCCATAACAGTCTTTTCATTAAGACGAACTAAAGGGATAGGCCTCTTGAGATTGATGTAATAGCCGCCATTGATAGGATTAGTCCAAGGCTTGGGAGGGATGACCATAGGACGATTTTTGAATAGCAAATCTGCCATTTCCTTATCGTTATGGGCAATGTATTGGACAATCTCAGGAGCTATCTCAAAACGATAGGTAATGTTAAAGCTGCCACTCTTGGAGTACTTAGAGATCTTCCCTAGACCGGTAGAGACAATAAAGATATCGATTAACTTCATACCTAAGTTGCAGCGAACACTATCCGTCCATTTCTCCCAGCGTTCCTTACGGTTCTCATCAGCTAACCATTTATCTTTAGCGTTAACAAAAGCCTGCTTAAAAGACATACCAATACGCTTGTTTAGGTTGACCTGAAAGTAGGAACGTTCTTTATCAGACAAAGTAGACAATACATCTTGAAACTTCATCTCTAATTCCAACTCAGTACCTAGTTCTTTTGCAAGGGACGTAAGGTTCACCTGAGGAATAGCATTAGAAAGAATAGACCTGAGAGACAAGAAAGCTACATGCTCAATCTCTAGCTGCTTTAAGACAACTGCACAAATATGGCGTTTCCCCGGTTTACCTGAATCAGCTTTAGTGTAGAAATCTTTTAGTCCCTTACAAAAGGCCGGAAGGGCTTCTTTAAGCAGCATTTTGGTTGTCCCCGTGTCTGCTAAAGTTTTATTCTCTCTGGCCTTATTAATTTTAGACATAAAAGCTTGATAAGCAAGATCCTTACTCTCTAACTCTAATTCTATTTCTTTATCGACTAAATGCTTTCCATATTTGAGACACAATTCATCATAACCACATTCATTAATCCGAATTGAATCAATAGCTGCTTTAGTGTCCATTTGGTTTCCTTTAGTTAACTTTAAGTTATCTTTAGTTAGTCTTTAGATTAGTATCTATAGTAATAACCTACTTGATTAATCATTATAGTTATATTCATTATTATAATCTTATAAGCTATTATTATAGTTATAATCATTATTATAATCTTATAAGTTATTATTATAGTTATAATCATTAAAGTTAATATCTATAGTTCTCTATAGTTTATCTTTAGGTTATCTTTAAGTTAACTATAGTCCCTTGTCTCCCTGATTTGATCTACATCAATGTCTTATCCTACCTCTCTCTAGGAGTGGAGATTATATTTTTTTTCTTGACCTAGATCAATATTAATATAATCTCCCCTAATGACAACCTTAGATCTCAGTTGTCTACCTTAGATGCTCAGTGGTTAATCAAAGGTTGATCATAAAGAAACCTATTTAGAAACTCTTTATAAGCCTCATATTTCTCTAGGTCTTTCTTACCAGATTCTCCGTTTTTATGTCCAGCCCTATAGGCATATTTGATCATGTTTCCTTTACAGAAACCTACGAATTCCTCAGAAGAAAGAATCTCTTTCATTAATTCAATAGGCTGAATTAATCCTTGATAATGGGCTTGATCCTCAGGCTTTCCACTATCTTTATTAATCCATTTGTCATCACATTGTTGCATAGTTGTCTCCTCTTTCTTACTCATTAGTTTAACTATTTCTTCCCATAAATGATCATTATTGTAATATGACATAGAATTCAGTTAAATCGATGTTGTCTTTATGTTCCTCATAGTACTCTTTAGAATAAACTATTGAGGTTTCTTTGTGAATTAAATATTTAATATTCATGTTCGATACACCACATTTTATAGGGACGACCAACCATATAGTTGCCAAGCTGCTCATAAATGCTGAAGATCATACTCTCGCGCTGCTCATAGGTAACTTTGGAGTTCTCATAGAGTGAATCGATGTAGTCTACTGCAGGCTGCACTTGAGTAAAGACTGTAGCGCTCAGTGTGTTCTCATCAAAGCACTCTACGGGTACTTCTTTGCATAGATTGCAGCTGATCAATCTCATCTTGCCTCCTGGTGTTCTGTAATCGTGAATGACAATGTACATGTTGTGGTTTCCTATTTAAAATGGCCGCAGAGGCCTCAGATTTGCATCAGGTTAAACGATAGTGTACTTGGTGGTATGTTGGTACCCCTGAGCACCTATCGTTTAACTGAGGTGAAATTAGAGAGGTTTTAGAGATCCTTCCAGTCACCAAGCCACTTCCATTTCTGAGAGTTGATATCGTACATCCTCAGCTGGACTTCGCTGCCCCTTGGGTATCCTGAGTTCTTCTTTAGGAACTCATATTTAATTAGTGCATCACAAAGGTTGCTGAAGGATGTTGCCCATATACGATAGCGCTTGCCATTGTATTTCTTGACAAAGAATGCATACACGATGTTCTCCTATTGCTTACTGAAGGTTGAAATTGCTTACTGAAGGTCGGTTGCGAGCCGTGAGGATGACGACACCACCCTCTACATAGATTTCGGGAGATTCATTGCAGAATGCCTTGAAGCTTTTGCACTTCCAGAGATCTCTGGCTGCCCTAATGGCTTCACGCAATTCTGCGTTATATTCTCCAAAGACTTCCAGCAGGAATGAGCGAATGTGCTTTGCTGTGGTAGCTGAGTACCAACCAAAGATTTTAAGTGTCTTGTCCGACAAGTCGAGGCAGGCAACTTGAGTGTCATAAGAGTACAGACGATGAGTGTTCTCATACTTATCGTTAGTGACTACGACAATAGCCTTGCCATAGAATGATTTTTGGCGGCCTTTAGGCTGAAGGTTGTATGCATAGCGTGACACGATGTATCTCCTAAGTGAGTGACTTGGTGTTTAAGTTAGCTCTAATTGTAGGCTCCTGATGGTTACTTGTCAAGAGCCTATGTATTAGGACTATCCCTAAGGATCAAAGTTCAATATCGGCAGCCGATTGCCACTTCCCCTCGAAGTTCTCAATGCCTTGCATGAGTGCATAATGCTCAACTTCTCGGATGACTAGAAGAGTACGTTCTTCATCTCTGAAGTCTGAGTAGTGCATTGCATTCCACAGAAGATAAGCCTCAAACTCATGAAAATGATCATCATCAGTCGTAAACTGGATCACATACTGAGCACCATCAGGGCACACTATAGAAACCCTCTGTGTCTCTGCATCCGATCTGATAATCACTCTCTTTAATCTGAACTGTAGCATCTTTAGATCCTCCATGTGATCTGTTTGTTTAACCATGAGCACACTTTAACAAACCCACAAGCGATCGTCAAGCCCTCCCCTATCCCCTGTTCATGGGATACCCTCGGTGCCCCAACGCTATTATAATAATAGTCATCGGGTAGGCCTTCGGGCTTCCCAAGGTTGCCAACAGGGAGCAACAGATATGATATAAGTAGAAATACCTATGTTACCCCGAAAAAACATAGATGAACCAAATGTAAACAATAGGGTCAGTAGTTACCCTAAAGGCTCCCCTAAAGCTACCCCTTGGGCACCCTTACGCACGCCTACACATATATACGTAAA
>ULNX01011796.1_pt1 | contig 46411 bp, 49 predicted proteins | sample 1952061 | NCBI WGS metagenome assembly ULNX01 (sample SAMEA4835588, study PRJEB28245) | human gut metagenome | biome: gut microbiome; material: fecal sample | place: Denmark | collected 2008 | reverse complement strand
AAAAAGGACTTGACAAAAATTAGATAGTCAATTTGTATAGTAGATAGATAGTTAACAACAATCTTGACATAGTACAGAAAATTTAGAAAATCTCCAATATTTGTGAAAAAACACAAAAACAATCTCCAAAAAACGTGAAAAAACACTCAAAAGCATCTCCAAAAAATGTGAAAAAACTTGATATCTTATAAAAAAAAGAATATAATAACAATAAGAATATAGAAAAGGGAGAATGGTTATGAAAAGAAAAATTTATAAAGATTTACTTAACTGGAAAGAAAATTCTATAGATATACCATTAATGATTATTGGAGCAAGACAAATAGGAAAAACATATATAATAAAGGAATTTTGCAAGAACGAATTTGAAAACTATATTTATATTAACTTATTAGACAACCCACAAATAGTTGACTTATTTGAACAATCTATCCCAACAGAAGAAAAGTTTACTAAAATGCAATGGATATTAAATAAAAATATAGATTTAGAAAAAACGATAATATTCTTTGATGAAATTCAACTAAGCGAAAAATTAATAAGTAATTTAAAATATTTTTGCGAATCAGATAAGCCGTTTAAAATTATATGTGCTGGAAGTCTACTAGGAGTTAAAATAAATCGCTTTCATTCATCATTCCCCGTAGGAAAAGTAAAAATGGAATATATGTATCCAATGGATTTTGAAGAGTTTTTGATGGCAACATCTAGTCAAGGATTAATTGATGAAATCTATAGATGCTATAATGAAGTAATTCCAATGACAAATGCATTACATGATAAATTGTTAAATTTATATAGGTTATATTTATGTGTAGGTGGTATGCCACAAGCAGTACAAAAAATAGTGGATGTAAATCAAAACATATTTGATTTTGATAAAACTATTGTTAAGAATATAATAGAATCCTATTTAAATGATATGAATCAATATATTTTAAATAATACAGAAAAATCAAGAATAGAAGCAATATACAAATCAATTCCGAGTCAATTAGGAAATGTAAGTAATAAATTCCAATATACAAAAATCAATTCAAATGCAAGAAGTAGAGACTATGAAACAGCATTACAATGGTTAATTTCTAGCACTATGATTTACAAATGTAATTTATTAAAAACAATTCAAATTCCACCAAAAGCATATGCTGATGAAGAATATTTCAAATTATATATAAGTGATGTTGGATTACTTATATCATTATTAGAAATTCAATATAATGATATCCTTTTAGATAATAATTTTTTATATAAAGGAAATATTGCAGAAAATTATGTAGCTGAACAATTAGTTAGAAATGGAGTTAGTTTATATTATTGGAAATCAAATAGTGATGCTGAAATAGATTTTATTTTATATAATGAAGATGGTCTAATACCGATGGAAGTAAAAGCATCTGATAATATTACTTCAAAGAGATTGAACAGTTATATAAAAAAATATAATCCAAAATATTCTATAAGAATTTCCGCTAAAAATTTTGGATTTGAAAATAATATAAAATCAATACCATTATATGCAGCATTTTTGATAAATTAGCTTGTATATACAATAAGGCTGCATAGTTTGTTTTTGAAATATAACGGGCAACCAAAGTAGAGAAAAAAATATGGGGGTTTTTATGAAAAAGATAGATTTACATATTCATACGAATAAATCGGATGGATTATTATCACCAAAAGAAATAATTGATGAGGCGAAGAAAAAACATGTTCAAACAATTGCAATTGCTGATCATGATACTGTAGATGCATATACAGATGAAGTATATAATTATGCAAAAGATAATGAGATAGAATTAATTACTGCTGTGGAAATTTCAACAAAAACGAAAAAATGTGGAATCCATGTATTAGGGTACAATATAGATACTAGCAGTAAATATCTTAATGAGAGCCTTAAAAAAATTAGAAATGCTAGGCATGATTATCTACATAATGTTGCAAATAAATTAAATGAAATGAATTATATATTAAATATAAATAAATTAGATATGATTGAGGCTGTTACTAAAGCTCATATAGCTATGGATATTATATCAAATAAAACAAATGAGAAGCAACTTCTAAAACAATTTGGGCATATTCCAAGTAAAGGAGAATTCATAGAAACCATAATGAATGAAAATTGTCCAGCATATGTAAAAAAGGAAACAGTTACGCCTAAAGAGGCAGCTGAAATAATTAGAAAAGCAGGTGGAAAAGTTGTATTAGCTCATCCAGTAGCATATGTTCATGAAGATAATTTAAAAATAAATGAAATTCTAGAGATAATTAATGATATGAAAGCAGACGGATTGGAAGCGAATTATATATACACAGATAGAAATAATAATATTGTTAACGAAATAGAAAAGTGGAATGAATTTGCTGAAGAAAATCATTTATTTGTAACAATTGGCTCAGATTTTCATATGGAAGATGGAAATCATGCTGAAATAGGTCTTGAAAATGTTGGCGTTGTTTTAGAAGATGAAAAAGTTAATGAGATTTTAGAGAAATTAAGAGGATAGTTTTATAAGAATTTATAGAATTTTAAAAGGTATATTACAGCTTTAACTTTAGATGATATAAGTTCAGAAGGTTATATAGTTAACACCTTAGAATGTGTTTTATATATTTTTTTGAAGTCTGTTAATAGTGAAATAATGAAATCTATACAACAATATATAGAATAGCAAAGTTTCAAATCCATTTGTAAAAGAAGTTAGAGATACTAGAATAAAGGTTGCATAAAAATAAAATATATTAAAGGTTGCAGAGCTTGTTCGTGATATAGAATGGGCATTTATCAATAAATAGCAATTTTCAAGAAATTGAAAGTTGCTATTTATCTTATATCAAGGAAACTTAAAATTTATCTATTAAGTACAAATCAAAAATAAATACAAATTTATCAAATAATGAAACTTTTTTTTATGGTGAATATGTCTTATAGGTATATCAAGTTTGCAAATAAGATATCATGATAGGAGGAAATAGGGATGGACGAACTAGTAAAAAGAGCACAACAGGGTGATAAAGAGGCATTTACAGAGCTTATATTATTATTAAAAGCAGATTTATACAAAATAGCAAAGACAAGAATAAAAAATGATGAAGATATATATGATGCAATACAAGAAACAATGATTGTTGCTTTTAAATCAATAAAAAAGCTGAAAAAAATAGAAAGTTTTAAGCCATGGATAATTAAAATTTTAATTAACACATGTAATAATTTATATAAAAAAACATGCAAAAATAAGGTTATAGCATTGGAAAATGTCGAGTCTTATAGTTCCTTAAATTGCTCTGAGTATGATAAGGTTGAAACAATTCTGGATTTCAATTTTATCTTAAAGAATTTTAAGTATGAAGATAGAATAATTATTATTTTATATTATATGGAGAAATTTACGGATAAAGAAATTGGAGAAATATTAAAATTAAAAGAAAATACTGTTAAAACAAAAAGAACAAGAATAAAAGAATATATTAAACATGTCTTTAAAGAAGGGGGTCTAAATTTTTATGGATCAATTAGATAAAAAATTATATAATGACTTAAACAGTAAAATAGAAATTCCAAATGAACTTGATACGGTTATAAAAAATGGATTAAATAAAAAGAAATCAAATGTTTTAAGTTACAAAAAAATTGCATCATTTCTTATTATAATTTTTGTAACTTCAGGTATAGTTTTTGCTGGAAGTGTAGTGTATGATAAAAATATATGGAAAGTACCAGAAAGAGTTGTTGTTGAATCTGCAGAAAATAGTAATAATAAAAACGAGATTAAAAAAAGCACAATATCAGAAGATAATGCAAGAAAAAAAGCAAATGAAATATTGGAAAAATTTGGATATGGAAGTGATAAAATAAAGACAATCAAATTAGAAAATCATATAGATGATTACGATTCGAATTGGAATATTACTACAGAACAAAATATTATTATAAGTATTGATGGTAATGAAGATGAAGGATTTAGTATCCGAAATGATAATATATTGAATAAAGGAATAACAAATTATAGGACAACAAAAGAAGCAGCTAAAAATACAGCTAAGGAAGTAGCACAAAAGTATGGTTATGACACAAAAGAGTATGGTTATATAAAGGTTGAATCAAATTTAGATTCAGATAAGGATTCATATATATATAGTGTTACTTTTTGTAAAGAATATAACGGTATAAAAAATCCATATGAAAGTATTCATATTTCATTTATTCCAGAAATAAATGAAATATATGGTTTTACATTTGTTAATAAAAAATTTGAAAATAATTCTGTTGAAATTACAAAAGAGAAAGCAGAGGAAATTGTTTTGAGTGAAGAACAGAAACTCCGTGCAAAGTATAAAATGTATAATATAGAGAAATTAGAGACAGAATTAAAAATAGTATCAATGAATGGATATGCAAACTTTAGAGCAAATGAATATGAACAATTACATGAACAAACTTCTGAAAACTATCCATATGAAAAGTGGGTGTTTTATCGTACAGAGTCACGAATTAGAATGGCTTGGCAAGTAAAAGTAATATATGATATACCGTATAATATAGATAAATCTGGTGGAAGTTATAATATAAATGATGAAAAATTTAGTTACTACATAGATGCAACTACTGGAGAAGTTATAGGAGGAGGAAGTATTTTTTAATATATAAAAATAATAAAGGTTACTGAGAAATGAAGTGAACTCCAAATAGTAGCCTTTTTTTGAGAAAATTCCACTCAAATTCAAACAACTTATTTATTGTCATTTGAAAAATATCAAATAATGAAAAATTTAAAGCAATATATACTTGAATACATATAAAATATATGGTAAACTTTAAAATATAAATTTTAGAGTAGGAAATAAATAGTAAAGACCTAATAAACGGGAAGTTGTTATTAGGGCAAATAAATATTTTTATGCTTATTTATTTTCGCATTCCGCTAAGAAAAGAGAAAAATTTTTAAGAAGAATATAATCTTCTTTTCTTTTGTTGCGGAAAAAACAAAAAGAAAGGAAGTTTTTTTATGTCAAAAAACAAAAAAATTATATTATCATCAATATTATTAGCTCTATTAATAATTTTATCAAGAATTCTATCGATAAAAACACCAATAATGAAAATAAGTTTTGCATTTATTCCAACAATGCTTTGTGCTATATGGTTAGGACCAAAATGGACAGTATTGATAAATGTGTTAGGAGATGTAATAGGTGCAATACTGTTTCCAACTGGACCATATTTTATTGGATACACAGTAAGTACAGCTATTGCTGGCTACATATATGGTGCTTTGTTATATAAAAAAAGTGAAAGTGCATATACAGATAAACAGTTTTTGACAAGAGTTATAATTGCAACAATACTGGTTTCTGCAATAGTAAATATGGGACTAAACACATTATGGACAAGTATAACATCAGGAAAAGCTTTTATTGTGTTAGTTTCAGCTAGATTTGTAAAACAGATAATAATGATTCCAATCCATATAAGCGTTACTATTTTTCTAGAGCGAATATTAAGAAAGCCATTCGATAAATATTTAAGAGGTAGCGATGATTAGTATAGAAAATGTATCATATAAATATAAAAATGGAAAAAAGGTGTTAAAAAATGTAAGTTTTTCTGTAAAAAATGGAGAAATAGTAACAATTGTAGGAAAGAATGGCTCTGGAAAATCAACAATAGGAAAGCTTATTTCAGGAATATTAAAACTTAAAGAAGGCAATATTTTTATCGATGATATAGATATATCCAAAAGAAAAAATAAAGAATTGATAAGTTCAAAAATAGGTATGGTATTTCAAAATCCAGATAGTCAAATTATATTTAGTAATATTAAGGAAGAATTTTCGTATATTACACAAGATGAAACTATTATTGATAATGCACTAAAATATGTGGATATGTTCGAATATAAAAACAGGGACTTATATTATTTATCACTTGGTCAAAAGCAACGAATAGTTATTGCCGAAATATTAGCAAAAAAACCTAAATATATAATTTTTGATGAACCAACAACAATGATTGATAGTATGGGAAAAATAAAAATTTATAAATTAATTAAAAAACTAAAAGATGAAGGATATACAATAATATGTATAACCAATCTGGCAGACGAAATATTATTAGCAGATAAAACAATAATTTTAAATGATGGAGAAATAGTAGAGCAAATAAAAAAGACCGAATTAATAGAAAAATCAGATGTATTTGAAAAATATGAAATAAAAATTCCAACTTTATTGGAAATATTGGTAAAATTAAAAAATAGTGGAATTGAATTAGATAATAATGATGTTTTTACTGTTGACTCCTTAGTAAGAGAATTGGGTGAAAAAATCAAAAAAAATAGGAGGGTATAACTAAATGGAACTAATTAAATTTTGTTTTTTTATCATAATGGCAACAGTTATATTCGTTTTACCAAAATCTAAAATTTTGTTTGGAATAATTATATTATGTAATATTGGAATAGTAATAGCATTGAAAATTTCGATAAAAAAAATTGTAAAGCAATTATTAAAGATATTACCATATGTATTAGTTACATTTTTTATAAATATAATAATAAGCAATCTTAATGAAGCAATATGGGTTGCAATAAAATTTTTACTGGTATGCAATATTACATATTTTTATTCAATTACCAATAATAAAACAACAATTGCAAATACAATAAAAACATTGTGTAAACCATTAGAGCTATTTAATATAAACACAGAAAAAATAGAAATTATGGTAGCAATTTCTTTGGCCGTAATACCAATATTAAAGAAAGATTTAATAGAGATAAGGGATGTATATAAATATAAAGGAATTAAATTTAATATTAAAAATATAAAAAATAGTTTATTAATATTTTTTATTGGAATAATAAAAAGAACGAATCAAATAGATGAGGCTTTAATTGCTAGAGGAAAAAAATGTTGAAAATATAATCAATATAGTTGAAATATATATTAAGTATGATAAAATTATGAAGGGATTAAATGCAAGAATCAATATAATGAAAAATATAAAAAGAATAAATTAATAATAGATTACAAAGGAGGAATATTCGTGTTGCCTAGAAATTGTAGTTTCAGATATGAAGATATAAAAAGTAATTTGGTTGAAGCTGTTAATAGATATTGTGAATTAGAAAGCAAAGAGAACATTATAAGGTTCATAGAAAATCAAATTGATAATGATAGGAATAAGTATAAAAATCGTTTTATTGTTGTTCCAAAGAAAGGTGATGTAATAGAACGTATAAAATCAGATTATTTGGGAGTCCCTAAAGTTGTAAATAATGAGAAAATATATGAATCAAATTATAAAGGTGAAATAGGTTGTAGCGAAGAAATAGATGCTCAAATGGAAGCTATAAGGGACGCAGCTCTATTAATGTTAATGTCCAATAGAGTAGCAAAAAAACTTTATGATATGTGCGATAAAACTGAAGAGAAGCCAAAAAAAGAAGAGCTAAGAAGAAAAGCCGGAAAATGGTTGGGAAATAAAAATAGAGCATTTCAATCTTTGGTTACATGTATAAATATATTAAATTATGATAATGTCGAAAATAACCCCCAATATAAAATAAATTATGGAATGAAAAAAGATAAAGAAGGAAATGATACATTTATAATTGATGTTCCATATACAGGACAAATTTGTATTCATATGGGAAGTAAAGAGAATTTTGAAAATAATTTGCAAAAAATTAATATGGCAACAAAAAGTGCACTAGAATCAAGAATAAAAAGTAAAATGTTAGAGAAAGAAAAAGAACTGTATGATAAAAAAATTGCAGATGGAATGTCTGAGAATGAAGCTAAAATCTATGCTGAAAATGAAATAAAAAAGCGATATAGATCAGAAATATCAAAAATGATAGCAAAAATTGATGGTGTAAAGAATATAGAAGATTATAATGGAGAATTATTCGAAGCTTCTTCAGCAATTCCTCTTGAAATGAAAATTTTAGAAATAAGTGAAATGAGCGAAATAATGAGTAAATTTAAAGATTTAGAAAATCCAACAGCTGGTGAAATTGCTGGATTTATTAATGAAAAAAATAGAAGTAGATTTAAATATAATCCAAGAGAAATTCATTATTTGGCTGTTAAATTTGGATGGAATGCTGAAAAAATACAATTTGCAGATAGATTATCTAAAATTCGAACAGAAAGAGAAAATAATCCAGAATATATTAAAATACAAAAAGTCCAAGCATTAATAAAAAAGAAAATGAGTGAAAAACAAGTGGAGCTTGCTGGAAAAAAAGCTGTGATTTATACAACACCTGAAGAAAGACAGAATGTCGAAGAACATGAGAAGAGACAAGAAAAAAAATCAGATAAAAATAAAAATCAAGGAAATAGGTGAAAAATGAAATATACAAATGAAGAATATGCAAGGTCATATACAGAAATTTTGGAAATATTTAAATATATTCCAGAAAATTTAATAAAAAAAATTCCTGAAAGTATGATTAAAAGATTTTACCAAAATATGGATAAAAATCATGTTTTTTTATATGATATAAAAAAAAATTTTGAGGAACAAAAAATAAGTCATCTAACAACAATCATATTTGCAAATCTTTATATTAATTATTGGGCTTCTGAAAAAGATAAAAATAGAATTAATGAATATGATAAAAAAATCTTAATTGAAAAAGAGCAGGAAAAGTTGAAAAAATATAATCCAAATGAAATATTTAATAGACGAAATGAAATAAATAATAAAACAAAAGAAGAAAAAAGTTTGATAGAAATTGAAAATAAAAGTTTTTTTAGAAAAATAATAGATAAAATAATAACTTTTATTAAAAGAAAATAATATGGTGTACATGATAGCAATTGACATAATTTCTAAAATATATTATAATATATTTATATCTTTAAGTGGAGGGATAAAAAAGATGAATTATTATGAAAAGATATTTGCGTTAGCTGATACGCTTGCGCACCAAGAACCACAAAACGGATTCGAGGAATTTTACTTAGATAAAGTTTCTAGGATGAATGAGCTTGTAAATGAAGCAAGACTTATTTCAGAATATGAGTCATCAGATGATTCATATTCATCCAAAATGCAAAAGCTTTTTAAAGAAGCTGAAAAATTGGTTTAAAATCCCTTAAGAGAAATCTTTATGATTTCTCTTTTTTTGTGTGCCCAGAATAAGCAACAACTTGTGGATGAAAGTTCCATACAGAGCCTGATAGTGGCAAATTGTCAGCGAATGACAGGAGCCCATTGCTAGATGGAATCTGAAAGAAGTCAATATCAAAATCTTGGTCTGACGAACGGAAATATTCGTAATGTATTATTAAAAATATAATATTTGCATAAAATCCTTGACAAAGAATAAAAACGAGAGTATACTAATATACTGAAATGGTATACTAGTATAGAAAGGAAGTAAGAGCTTATGAAGGAAGAGCAAATACTCAATGCAGCAAAAAAGTTATTTACAAATTATGGCTTTAAAAAAGTATCTATGGATGAAATAGCAAGTGAAGCTGGGGTAACAAAAAAAACTGTTTATACTTATTTTTCAAGTAAAGAAGAGCTTTTAAAATATTGCATAAAAGAAGAGCTTCAAAATATGAGAAAAATAATTGAAAATGTAGAGTCTAAAAAATTAGATTTTATGGAAACAGTACATCAAGTAATATATAATTTGTTAAAATACAAAAAAAATTGTAAATTCTTAAAAATGCTATTTAAAGAATCAGAGATATTAAAAAATGAGCAACTAAAAGAAAATTTAAAAATAGTGGATAAAGAAATTCAAAATTATATAAGAAAACAATTAGAGCTTGCAATTCAAAATGATAAAATTGAAGTACAAAATATAGATATTACGACCTTTCTAATATACAAAATGTACATTGCACTAATGATAGACTGGAATGAAGATTATAAAAAATTAGATGAAAAAGAAATAGCAGATAATATATTGCATTTCTTAGTAAATGGTTTAAAAAGAAAGGAAGTTGAAAAAGATGCAGAATAAAAAATTTTTCAAAATTATTATTTTCATAGTAGTGTTATGTATTCCAATTATATATAGCTTCTTCTATTTAAAATCATATTGGGATCCATATGGAAATTTAACAGATATGAAAATAGCAATAGTAAATCTAGATAAAGGAGTAGACGGAACTAACCAAGGTAGTGAATTGGTAAAAGAATTAAAAGATAAAGATGTTATGGATATTTGCGAAGTTAGTCAAGATGAAGCAAATGAGGGACTACAAAATGCAGAATATTATGCAACAATAACAATACCAAGCAATTTTACAGAATGTTTAAATAGTGCAAAAGAAGAAGATAAAAAAGTTGCAACTATAACATATTCACCAAACCAACAAAGTAATTACTTAGCATCACAAATAATTAACAAAGTTGTAACAGCAACAGAAATGGAATTACAAAGTAAAGTTGGAAAAGAAGTTGTATCAACATTATCAGATACATTAGCAGAAGTTCCAGATAGCTTACAAGAAATTTCAGATGGAGCAGATAAAATATATGATGGAACATCTGATTTAAATAGAGGATTAAAAGATTTAAACAGTGGAATTGGATTATTAAATAGCAAATATACAGATTTTGACAATGGAGTAAAAAGTGCATATGCAGGAAGCTCAAGTTTAAATAATGGTGTATCACAGGTAAACGAAGGTGTTGCAAGTTTAGAAAGTGGAGCAACAACATTAGATGATGCAATAGCTCAAATTAATGCTGGAGTTGATAGCTTATCTACAAATGGAGGAGACAAAATATCTATTTTAACACAAGGTATAGATAATTTAAATAATGGTGCAGAACAAGTAAATGCAGGTGTTCAAAGTTATACACAAAATACTGATAATTTAGCTAAAAACATTCAATCGTATACAACTTTAGTAAATCAATTAGATGGTAGTCAAAATCAATTATTACAATCTATAATAGATTATGATAATGCAATAAATGGAAATGGTGTTACAAATGAACAAATAAGCCAAATGGCACAAAGTGCAAAAGCAATAATAGCTGGAAAAGAAAAATATAAATTAGAAGATAACGGTAACGCAATTGCCGCAGGTGCAAAGTCTTTATCAGCAAAAAGTGATGAAGTAAGAGCTGGAGCTCAATCACTTAAAAATGGAACAGAAACTTTAAAATCAAGTTCATCAGAAATTTCTGGATTAATGGCAAAAATTGGTACATTAAAAACAGGATTAACATCTGTTAAAAATGGAACAGAGACTTTAAAAAATGGTCTTTCAACATTAAAAGTTGGAGGTACTCAAGTTCAAAGTGGAGCACAATCACTTGAAACTGGATTAAAAACATTAAGCACAAGTTCAGAAACAGTTAAGGATTCTTTAAATAAATTAGATGAAGGAAGTACTTCCGCTGTAGAAGGTAGTCAAACTTTATTAGATGGTGTTGATACTTTCAAAACAGAAATTAATAATGGATTAGAAGAATCTAAAACAGAGCTAACTAAATTAAATGGATTAAATGATTTCGTGTCAGATCCAGTAAAAATTGAAGAAGAGGATTATGGTGAAGTAAGTTCATATGGTATTGCGTTTACACCATTATTCTTATCAATTGGATTATGGGTTGGAGCTTTAATGTGTTATGTTGTTTTATATTATGACCAAAGACATAGATTTGGAAAATTAGATTATAATGCAAAAAATAAAATTTTACAAAATTTAATGTATATTGGAATTGGATTAATAGATGGTGTAGTTACTGGATTAGTATTAAAATTTGGATTAGGTTTTGATGTAACAAATATGGGAGTATATTTATTAGAATGTGCCATAACTGGTGGTGTATTTATGACAATTATACAATTCTTAATTAGAAATTTTGGAGATATAGGAAAATTCTTAGCATTAATTATATTAGTACTTCAATTAGCTGCTGCTGGAGGAACATTCCCAGTAGAAACAATTGATAAAGGATTTAGATTCTTAAATCCATTACTACCAATGACATACACAATAAAAGTATTTAAAGAATGTTTAATTTCAACAAGTACAAACTTTATTGGAAAAAATACTTTAGTATTAATAGGATTTGCTGTAGTATTAGGAGTTATAACTCTTGGAGTTGAAATTATAAAAATGAAAAAAGAAAAAAAGAATGCAAAAAATGTAAAAAATGCGTAATAAAAACAAACCACACATGAGTAATAAAGACTTATGTGTGATTTTTTGTTTGACATAATATAAATATAGAGCTATAATAAAGTATCAATGCGAAGGGAGGTTGAAAGAATGGGATGGCTAATTGCAATCCTAGTAATCCTTGCAATATGCGCAATTTTCAGGGGAACCTGGAGAGTAATTTTCAAGCCGATCATAGATTGGCTGGGAGATTTACTTAAGCATATGTTTATGCGAGGAGGTATGTCTGAGAAAGGCGCTCGGGCAGCAATTTCAGTTGCTATCATAATCGTGATTTTACTGATTGTGTGGGGACTGTAAAAAAGAGAATCGTATCATGTGGTCAGAGCGTTGATACGATTCTTTTTTTAGTTTATTCGAATATTTTTTACTCATAAAAATCTCCTCGTTAAACTTTGAGTTTAACGAGGAGGTTTCTTTCATCATATTTTTAGATTAAATTCTTTCATGAATTGTTCTACGAATTACATCTAATTGTTGTTCCCTTGTTAATTTTATAAAGTTAACAGCATATCCAGAAACACGAATTGTAAGTTGAGGATAATTTTCTGGATGTTCCATAGCATCTTCTAATAATGCACGGTTGAATACATTTACATTAATGTGATGTCCTGTTTGCATAAAGTAACCATCTAACATACTTACTAAATTATTTACTTGTGTTTGTGAATCATTTCCTAAAGTATTTGGTGTTATTGCAAATGTAAATGAAATACCATCTTCTGAATATTCGTATGGAAGTTTAGCTATTGTATTCATAACAGCTAATGCACCATTTGAATCTCTTCCATAAAGTGGGTTAGCACCAGGTCCAAAAGGAACTCCTGCACGACGTCCGTCTGGTGTATTTCCTGTAGCTTTACCATAAACTACATTTGATGTTATTGTTAAAACAGAAAGTGTTGGTTTTGCACCTCTATATATAATGTGTTTTTCTAATTTTCTTTCAAATTCTTTAACAATATTTACAGCAATTGAATCAACTCTGTCATCATCATTTCCATATTTTGGATAATCACCTTCAACTGCATAATCTACAGCTAAACCATCTTCGTTTCTTATAACTTTCACTTTTGCATATTTTATAGCAGATAGTGAATCTGCAACAACTGAAAGTCCTGCGATACCACATGCCATTGTTCTTAAAATTTCTTTATCGTGTAAAGCCATTTCTAATGCCTCATATGAGTATTTGTCATGCATGTAGTGGATTGCATTTAATGCTTTAATATAAATTTTAGCAACATATTCCATCATATCATCAAATTTTTCCATAACTTCATCATAGTCTAAGTATTCTGATGTTATTGGTCTGAATTTTGGACCTATTTGTTTTCCAGATATTTCATCTCTACCACCATTTATTGCATATAATAAAGTTTTGGCTAAGTTAGCTCTTGCACCAAAGAATTGCATTTGTTTACCAATTTTCATTGCAGATACGCAACAAGCAATACCATAATCATCGCCAAGAGTTACTCTCATTAAATCATCATTTTCATATTGGATAGCTGATGTATCAATTGAAATTTTTGCACAAAAATCTTTAAATCCTTGTGGTAAGTTTTTAGACCAAAGAACTGTTAAGTTTGGTTCTGGAGCAGGTCCTAATGTTCTTAATGTGTGTAAAACTCTGAATGAATTTTTTGTAACTAATGTTCTTCCATCAACACCCATACCACCAATACTTTCTGTAACCCAAACTGGGTCTCCACTGAATAATTCGTTATATTCAGGAGCACGTAGGAATCTAACAAGTCTTAATTTCATAACAAAATGATCCATTAATTCTTGAGCTTCTTCTTCTGTTATAACTCCATTTTCTAAATCTTTTTCAATATATATATCTAAGAAAGTAGATGTTCTTCCTAAGCTCATTGCAGCACCGTTTTGGTCTTTAACAGCTCCCAAGTATCCAAAGTATAGCCATTGAATAGCTTCTTTAGCATTTGATGCTGGTTTTGAAATATCAAATCCATATTTTTCTGCCATTTTCTTTAAATCTTCTAATGCAGCAATTTGGTCATGCATTTCTTCACGAGCCCTAATTACATCATATGTGAATTCGTCTCTGTCATATGTTTCCATATCTTTCTTTTTTGCTTCTATTAATGCATCAACACCGTATAATGCAACTCTTCTGTAGTCACCTATAATTCTTCCACGACCATATCCATCAGGAAGACCTGTTATTAAGTGTGAGCTTCTTGCAGCTCTAATGTCTGGTGTGTATACTGCGAAAACACCATCATTATGTGTTCTTCTTAAAGCATGGTAAATTCTAGATGTTTCTTCATCAACTTTTAAACCATAAGCTTCGCAAGATTTTTCAACTATACGAATACCTCCATTTGGCATAATAGCTCTTTTTAAAGGCTTGTCTGTTTGAAGACCAACTATATCTTCTAAGTCTTTGTCAATGTAACCTGCATCATATCCATTTATTGTAGATGGAGTTTTTACATCAGCATCTAAAACACCACCATTTTCTCTTTCTTTTTTGTATAATTCAAGAACTTCATTCCAAAGAGTTTTTGTCTTTTCTGTAGCATCAGCTAAAAAAGTTGCATCTCCTGTGTAAGGTTTGTAGTTTGCTTGAATAAAGCTACGAACGTCAATTTCTTTTGTCCATTCGCCATTTTTATTAAAATTTTTCCATTGTTCGAAATCCATAATTACCCTCCTATAAAAATTACAATTTCATTATTTGAAAATTTTCGTAAATAATATATCATAGCTAAAATTTATTATCAACAAAATTCACCAAAAAGATACATTTAAATTTTGAGGTATGTGTGAAATTTAAAATAATAAAAACAGAAAGTAATAAGATTTAGAATTGAATTGCAATTAATATAAAAGATAATAATTATAGCATAAAAGATTGATTAATTGATAAAAACGATATAAAATACATTATGTGTGAATAGATATAGAGAAATTTTAGATACAAATGTTATAAAAGTTATATGAGCAAAAATTAATTCATATAATATAATAAGTATACTAAAGTATGTAAGAGGTGTAAAATGATTTATCCTAAAAATCTAAATAAAAATGACTATATTGGTGTGATTGCAACATCAAAAGGAATATCGAAAGATACTGAAATTTTGAAGTTTGAAAAAGCCAAAGAAAATTTTAAAAGTTATGGTCATAATATAATAGAATCAAGCAATATTATGAAAAATGATAAAGCAAGAAGCTCATCTGGTAAAGAAAGAGCAGAAGAATTTTTAAAATTATGGACCAATAAAGATGTAAAGGCAATTATAACATTAAAAGGAGGACAATTTTTAATTGAAATGTTGCCATTTTTGAATGAGCATAAAGATATTTTAAAAAATTCGCAACCAAAGTGGATTCAAGGTTTTTCAGATACAACAGTTTTATCATATTATTTAACAACAAATTTTGATATTGCAACAATACATGCTGATAATTTTATGAATTATGGTATGAAAAAAATAGGAGTATCGCAATTAAATACAATAAAAATGTTAGAGGGTGCTGAAATAAACCAAATATCATCGGAAAAATATCAGAGCGTTCATCAAAGATCAGATATAATTGGAGACTTTAACTTTGATAAAAAAACGGAATGGAAAAATTTATATAATGAGGAAAAAATATCATTAAAGGGCAGAATTATTGGAGGAAATTTAGAATCTATAACAAAATTAATAGGAACTAAATATGATAATACGATAAATTATATTGAAAAATATAAAAAAGATGGAATTATTTGGTTTCTTGAGAGTTTTGCATTAAATACAGCAGATGTTTATAGTGCTTTGTGGGAAATGAAAGAAAGTGGTTATTTTAAATATACAAGTGGATTTATATTTGGAAAACCTGCAATTTGTGAAAACGAATATAATATCTCCTATGAAGAAACATTAAAGGATGCATTAGGTGATTTGCATGTCCCTGTAATATACAATGCAGATATTGGACATGTTCCTCCTCAATTAGCCATTATAAATGGATCTATAGCAGAAATTATAAGTAAAGATGGAAAGGGTATTATAACATGCAAAAAAATATAGTTAATAGTGATATGGCTGTAATTACATTACCAATGAAACCACATAGAAAAGAAAAAATAGGTATGATTGTTATACCATCAATTGCAGATGTTTTGGCCAAAAGAATAGGTGCAAAATCATATTTAGGAATAAACTTAATGGATTCTTATGTGAAAAGATCTGATTTTGTTGATGACTATTATAATTTGTTATATCAAATGGATATTGATGTTGATGATGTTTGGGTTGATACGGAAAATGAACCAGAATTATTTTCTAATGTCCAAAAGTTAATAGATAATGGATTTATTAAAGAAAAAAAATTAAAAGTTTTAAGATGTCCTTGTGGTGTTATTGATATGAAAAGCGGAAGTGCTAATGATTTTGTTACAAAAAGATCATATATTATGAAAGATAATGAAGTATATTGTAAAGAGTGTGGCGAGAAATGCAGAGATAGTATTGAAAAAGTTCTTGTTTTTAATGCTAGTAATATTGATTTTAAAAGCAAAACGTTACCATCAAGAATAGCAAAAGATCAGTTGGAATTTCATAAAAGGTTGAAAGACGAAGATATTTTGGTTTCAAGAGTTCGTGATACTAAGGTTCCTGTTGTTGTTAATGGTACAAAATATAACATAGATATTGACTTTGCAGCATTAACATATTTATCTTGTTTTGATGAAAATCAAAGAGTTATAATTGGAAGTAATCATCATGTTTATCAAATGTATATGATGCAACTTTTACAACAATGTTTAGGAAATGAATCGGAAAATTTGTATGTTGCAGTACCATATGTTAGACCTCCAGCTGATGTGCCATTTGATTTAAAAAAAGAATTGTTTAGTTTAAGTAATTCATCAAGAGAGTCGTATATTTTTGGTAGTGCATTTAAGTTTAAAAATACAGTAAATACATGGTCACCTGATTTATTGAAATGTATTGGAAAACTAAATGAGTCAGAAGCACAAAGATTATATGAAAAAATGACTACACCAATTACAATATCAAAAGATGAAAGTTTAGAAAAACACGTTAATAATGCTGTAAATAAAACGAATATTCAGAGAATGTTAAATGAAGTTCGTAATAAAAAGGATAGTGAATATGAAAAGTAATATTTGTATAGATATAGGTGGTTCATATATTAAATATGCTGTTTTTTATGGTCAAATACTAAAGAAATATAATTTGGTTAGTACTGATAGAGCAAATGTATTAAATCAGTTAAAAGATATAATAAAAAGTATAAGTGAAAATGAGAATGATAATGTAAATTCTGTAGGAATTTCTATTCCAGGGGCTGTTGATATTGAAAAAGGAATTATAATTCATGCAATAAATCTTAATTTATATAATTTTGATATGGTAAATTATTTAAAAAAATATTTCAACTTTAATATTTTTATAATAAGTGATAGAGATGCAGGTTTGATAGGATGTTTGAAGTCGGAAAATTTCAAATTTACAAAGAATGTTTTAGCTGTAAGTTGGGGAACTGGTATTGCATTATCGATATTTCAAAATAATAAATTATATAGAAGTGCAAATAAAATTGCTCCAGAATTTGGTCATACATATATTTCTGATAATGAAAAATATGTATGTTTTTGTGGAAAAAAAGGGTGCTTAAATGCAATATCTGGTGCTCAAGCAATGCGAAATTCGATAAATAAATACTTAAAAATAAGTGGAGATAATATTGAAAGTAGTTTAAATTACATTAAAGAAAATAAAGATGAAAACTTGAATAAAATATTTAAAAATTCAATATATTATTTTAGTAAAGCAGTAGCAAATATTTATACTACATTAGACCCAGAATGTTTATTTATATGGGGAGGAATGACTGATGTAGCACGATACTTTTTTGATGATATAAAAAATATTGTAAATGATTCAGTACATAAATCTTTAAAAAATAAAAATAAAATTATTATTTCAAAATATGGTAGAAAGTCAGCATTGTATGGAATAAATACAATAGCAAATCATGAAATCGAAATATAAGTGATATAAATATAGGGGGAAGATTGTTTATGGATGAAGAAATCAATACTTTTTTATCTGAATATAATGATGAAATAATTTGCTCTTTTATAATAGGTTCATATGTATATTCTAAAAATTTTAATGATATAGATATTGTGGTTATTAGTAAAAAGGCTTTCTTTCAAAAGCATAAAAAAATAAATTGCAAAGAACTTAAGGCTACGTTTTTACCTGAAAAAATGTTAGAAGAAGATTTAAAAAATGATACATATGGTAGCTTTATTTATGGTAGATTTTTAAATCCAATAAAGATATTAAAAAATTTTGAGTATGCTGTTAATTATCAAAAAAAAGCAATAGAAGTAGAATTTAAGTATCATAAAAATATTATAAAAGATTGTGAGGAGAACAAAGAGATTATTAAAAATTTTATCGTAAATAGAGGTTTATATTTTAGTAAATATTTTAAAAATTTGGATGTTATTGAAAAAGATAATGAAAATGTTAAATCCTTTTGTAGTATCATAATATGTAAAAATAAAAATAGGAAAGAATTATATACACGAAGTTCAGAGAATATATTTAATTACTGGAAAACAAGATTTTCGGTAAAGGGAATACCGCTAAATTTAAATGATATAATTAAGTCTTACAATTTTAAACTGGATAATAATAATATAATAGAGAGGAACTTAGAGTAATGGATAATGTTATAAATTTATTTCATAGAGATATTTTAACACTGCGTTCACATCATTGGAAGTATTTTATGAATACATATACAGGATGCAGTTATTGTTGTGCATATTGTCTTAATGCATATACAAATGATTTTTATAAAAAGATAAAAATAGATGAAAATATAGTAAATGAAATAGATGAAAAATTAAAAAATATTGATAAAAGAATTGTATTTTTCGGTTCAAATACTGACCCATATATAAAAGAAGAGCAGGAAACACAGTGTACCAGAAAAATACTTAAATTATTTTTAAAATATGAAATTCCAATAACTATTTTATCTAAATCTGTATTAATAGAGCGAGATATTGATATTTTAGAGCAGTTAGCAAAAAAAGATTTGGTATTAGTTCAAACAACTATTACTACAACAGATGAAAAATCTAGAAAAATAGAGCTTAATGTACCAAGTACAAATGAAAGAATAAATATAATAAAAAAAATGACTAAAAAAGGAATTCCAGTTCATATACATTTTTCTCCTGTGATACCATATTTGAATTCAAAAGCGGAAATAGATCAGTTAATAAAATCTGTAGCAAATGCTGGAGCAAAATGTGTGTATTCAAATATTTTGGGAATTCATTCACATGATAATAAATTATTATTTAATGCACTAAAAAATATAGATGATAATTTACCTGAAAAAATAAAAGAAATTTATGAATTAGAAGTTGAAAAAGAAAATTACATTCATTCACCATATGGAAAATTTATATTGGAACAAATGAAACCTATAAAAGATGCATGTTTAAAATATAAAATTGGATATGTTAATGAAATGTTTCCTGAAGAAACAAATTTAAAATATAGTGATATGAATCAAAATAAGTTTTTTGAAAAAGCTTTGCCAACAATATATAATATGATAGATTATTTTAAAGAAAAAAAGGATCCGGTGGACTTTGAAAAATTTCGTAATGAATATTTATATAAATATGCAGATAAAGAAAAAGATAAAGAATACATAGAATATATTGAAAAATTGTGGAATAGTAACGAATTATTTGAATTAACAAAAATAAGGAAAACACAAGAAAATAAGTATATAAGATGTGAAAATTATGAAATAAATATGAGTGATTTTTGTAAATGGAATACTTAAGATTTGAAAGAATGAATTTATTGCAAATATGTTTTATCAACGATTGCGAATAAAGTCATTCTTTTTTATATTTTTTTATATTATTTGTTAATATGAAAAACTATATGTAAAGTTTTCTCTATATATTCGACAATAATAAAAGTATTTTCCTTTTCGTATCTGTCATTAGATTGTTGAATATATCCAGCTCTTGTTATTTCATAAAGATAGTCTTCAAAATCAAGAGAGGAAACATTTTCATATGTTAAAGCACACAAAATATATGAAGGTGTTTCTTTTTCAGATACATGAGAAATTTCACCATCAAAGCTTGGAAATTTATTAAATTTATCCGGAATAGTATTTTCAGCAGAAGAGCTATCAATGTTACTGGAAATATCTTTATTAAAATCTTTAGAAATATGATTAATTCCATCTTTTATATCACCAGGAATATTACTTTTTATAGCTTTTCCAATATTTTTTAATTTATCAAAAAATCCCATAAGAACCCCCTAAAAAAATTATAGTTAATTCTATATTAATATAAATAAAATTAAAATGCAATATTATATGGAAAAGTTGGTTGTTAAGCAGAAATATGATGCTAATTTGCTAACTTGGTGAACTTTATGTGAAAATTAGCACTCATATATTGACTTTGCTAAAAATTGGGATATAATATAAACTGTAAATGAAAAGTTTACAAAAGAATATGTATTTTAAGGAGGAATCTATTATGATGTTAATGCCAAGAAAAAAAGAAATGGACTTATTTGACGAAATGTTTTCTGATCCATTTTTTAGTATGAAAGAAAGTCGTTTAATGAAAACAGATATTAAAGAAATTGATGATGGATACGAAATTGAAGTTGATTTACCAGGATATAATAAAGAAGATATTCAACTTGAAATTGATAATGGATACCTTACAGTAACAGCAAAAAAAGATGAAGAAGATGAAGAAAAGAAAAAGAAATATATTCACAAAGAAAGATATATAGGAGAATGTTCAAGAAGTTTCTTTGTAGGTAAAGATGTAAAAGAAGAGGATATCAAAGCTAAATTTAAAAATGGAACATTAAAGTTGACTGTTCCAAAGAAAGATGAAAACGCAAAAAGTGAAAAGAAGAATATTCCTATTGAGTAAAAAATGGAACCGAAAGGTTCCATTTTTTTTGAGGGAAAAATTTAAAAAGGTGTGTATGGACAAAGGTGTTGTCAAAAAGAACCGTCCCCATTGACACATTTTAAACAAGTGGTCAGTTTTTTACAGATTTCATAAAATAAATTGACGGTAAAATTTGAGACGAGTATAATAATATTGTATTAAATAAAAATTAAGGAGGACAACATGAATTATAGAGAAGAATCATTGAAAAAACACTATGAATGGAAAGGAAAACTCGAAATTTCTGCAAGAGCTAAAGTTGATAGTAAAGAGGCTTTATCATTAGCATATACACCTGGAGTTGCTGAACCTTGTCTTGAAATTCAAAAGGATTATAAAAAAAGTTGGGAATTAACTCGTCGTTGGAATATGGTTGCTGTTATAACTGATGGAACAGCTGTATTAGGATTAGGAGATATTGGTCCAGAGGCATGCATTCCAGTTATCAAATAAAAGATTGTTTTATTTAAAGAATTTGGTGATGTAGATGCATTTCCTATTTGTGTTAGAACAAAAGATGTAGACGAATTTGTTCAAACAGTTTATAACATAAGTGGATCTTTTGGTGGAATCAACCTTGAAGATATTTCTGCACCTCGTTGTTTTGAAATTGAAGAAAAACTTAAGGAAAAATGCGATATCCCAGTTTTTCACGATGATCAACATGGAACTGCAATTGTTACAAGTGCTGCAATTATAAATTCAATGAAGATTTTGAATAAATCTATAGAAAATTGTAGAGCTGTTATAAATGGAGCTGGTGCAGCAGGTATTGCTATTGCTAAATTATTAATGACTTTAGGTTTAAAAGATGTTATTTTATGTGATAGAACTGGTGCAATATATGAGGGAAGAGAAAACTTAAATCCAATTAAGGAATCTATTGCAAAAGTTACAAATAGAAGTTTTACAAAAGGAACATTAAAAGATGCTTTAGTTGGTGCAGATATATTTATTGGAGTTTCTGCTCCTGGAGTATTAACTGCAGAAATGATTAAAACAATGAACGATGATCCAGTTGTATTTGCTATGGCTAATCCAACTCCAGAAATTATGCCAGATGAAGCAAAAAAAGCAGGGGTTAAAATAATGGGAACAGGTCGTTCAGATTTTCCAAATCAAATTAATAATGTTATTGCATTCCCTGGAATTTTTAGAGGTGCATTAGATGTTAGAGCTAGTCAAATAACAGAAAATATGAAGATTGCTGCTGCATATGCAATTGCTGGTCTTGTTAGTGATAATGAGCTAAATGAAGAATATATTTTACCACAAGCTTTTGATCCAAGAGTTAAAAATGCTGTAGCAAAAGCTGTTTCAGAAACTGCAATAAAAGATGGTGTTAATAGAATTTAATTTGGAGAAAAATATATGTATATAGATTTAGATAATGCTATAAGTAAATTTAAAATTTATATAAAACAATTTGATACAAAAGATAAAAATATAGATAGAAAAATATATCACTCAATTAGAGTTATGAAAGTTTCAAAAGATATTGCTACAAGATTGAATTTAACACAAGAACAAATTGAAATTGCTTCAATAATTGGTTTGCTTCACGATATTGGTAGATTTGATCAATATAAAATTCATCAAACATATAGGGATTTAGAAAGTTTTGACCATGGTGATTATGGTGTAGAAATTTTGAAAAATAATATTAGAAACTATGTTAAAACTGATAAATATGATGATTTAATTTTTAAAGCAATAAAAAATCATAATAAATTTGCAATCGAAGAAGGATTAAATAGTGAAGAACTTCTATTTGCAAAAATTATAAGAGATGCTGATAAAACCGATATTTTATATGAGTCTGCTAATATTTTTTTCAAAGGTGATGAAGAAGAAGTTAATTCATCTACAGTTGCAGACGAAGTATTTGATGAAGTGATGAATAAGAAATTAGTCAAAAGAAAAAAAGGCAGAAGAATTGATTACATAGATAATGTAATTTCAGTTATGGCTATGGTTTTTGATATTAATTTTAAAGAAACTTTTCAAATTATTAACGAGAAAAATTATGTTATAGATACTTTAAAAAGATATCATTTGAAGGATGATGTGTCAGAGAAAAGGCTAAGAATTATTGAGAAGTTTGTGAGTGATTATATTTTTGAAAAATGTAAAGAGTCTTGAAAATAGACAATAATAAATTATTAAAAAGATATTCGAGTTGAAAGAATAACTCGAATATTTTTTTATATTTAGTATTATTAATTAAAAAATATACGTAAATTGTGGAATATTTTGAAAGTCATTTTCTATATTTTATATTAGTACTAAAATTTTTATATCAGTATATTTTTAAAATATTCCAATTATATTATTTATAGAAAAATCTGTTGAATCATAGAAGATATCTTCAATCTTTTGTAAATTATCTTCACTATATTCTATTTCTTTTGAAAAGTTTTTTACTATTTCTGTGCAGTCTTCAAGTGTTAATGTTTTGTTCTCTAACCATTGGCAAAAGAATAAAATTTTTATTAGGGCTATACTTATTGCCATAAATTCTACTTTTGAAAGTATATCTTTATCAAATGTAGCTTTTAAAAAATATCTCCAAATAAAGTATATTGCTATATTTTGAAAGTAATTATTAAGTTGTGGATTTTGTTTTTCAAAATCATGTAGAGAGTTTTGTGAATTATTATATATTAAAATACTATGTTTTAAATAAGGTATCCAATCTGGATTAAGTGGATCTAGTGTTGTGTAAAAATTTAGAATTGGTGTTATATCTGTTTTTTCGTAATCTATTATATCAAAGATTTCTTCATCATCTAGCATATCATTATCAATATCTAATTGAATTGTATAAGCATACCATAATATATTGCGAATCTTTAGGTTGAAATTTTTTTCAGTATTTTCAATATGTGAGATTATTTTTGATCTGCAGTTTAAAAGATAGTTAAATAATTCCATATCATAAGTATCTGCATCTTCAAAAGGAATTTCTTTTTCTATTGTTGTAAAAGGTTGTTTTTGTGACAAAATTATTCGTCCAGCTTCTTCACAACACAATCCAATTCCACCTTCTTTTAAATTATTAAACCACTCATAATATCGTGGGTGTTCTGTACATATATCACACATTTTGTCTTCACCTAATTGTATATAAACTTCACAAAGATTTTTGTTATTTAAAAGAGGACATCGATTTTTATCATTTAAAGCAAAATGGCTAGGTGAACCAAAATCAATACTTTTTCTCAATTTTTCTCCAAATTCACCAGATACATTTTTATAAAAATCAGCAGATTTTTTATCTATATCAATTTCCCAACCAATGCAACAACAATCTTTACATTTGTCTGCAATGCAATGAAATTCATTAAAATATGTAGGTGTTCGTAATTTCATAATAATATAACCTTCTTCCTGGGAAAAGGGGACGGTTCTCTTTTCCCATTTTGGGGAAATTGGGACACATTTGAAATTAATGGAATTAGTCAAATTTGTTTGAATTAATTTTTGATCTATTTCCAGAATTCAATTTTAAGCCTTTTAGAGATTTGTATTATATAAAGTTCCTTTTCACGCTTTTTCTAAAATTATACAAGCAAAATTTAAGAAAATCAATAACTTAAAAGGTAAAAGTGGTTTCCAGTTATTTCCATTGATTATTATAAAAAATGAAAATATAATTAAATAAAGGGATCGTGGTGTAAATGAGGATATTGAAATGTTATGGTAAAAAAATTGTAAAAAAGGAACTAAAAGCTTGTTATAAATTCTTTATTAATGAAGTAAATGATAACACGAAAAGTGAGGGATATGGTCTTATTAGAGATAAAACAATATTGGCAGATAATATTTCAAGTATAGCATCTGTTGGTTACGGATTAGCAGCATTGGTTATAGGAGTAAAACACAAATGGATTTCATATAAAAGTGCATATAATAAAGCAGTTGGGACTTTAGATACATTTATTAATAATGTTGAAGGAATAAACGGCTTTTTTTATCATTTTGTAAATATGGAAAATGGTAAAAGAGAATGGGACTGTGAAGTATCTATAATAGATACAGCTATATTCATATGTGGAGCTTTGACTGCTGGTGAATATTTTGGAAAAGATGTGAAGAAAAAGGCTGAAATTTTGTATAAAAAAATAAATTGGCAGTGGTATAGAAACGAAAAAAATAATTATTTTTATATGGGGTATAAACCTGAAATTGGATTTTGGGGACATTGGAATATGTATGCAGAGCAATTAATGTTATATGTTTTGGGAGTAAGCTCTCCAACATTTCCTATAGACAAAAGTATGTATTATACATTCCAAAGGAAAAAAGCTAATTATTGCGATATTAAAGATATAATATATACATATTGTGGGACATTATTTCCATATCAGTTTTCACACGCTTGGATAGATTTTAGAAATTTAAAAGATGAAAATCAAACTGATTGGTTTGAAAATTCTATAAAAGCGACTAAAGCAAATAGACAATATTGCATAAATAATATGAATAATTTTAAAACATATAACGAAAATTCATGGGGATTAACTTCATGTTTATCTCCAAGAGGATATTGTGAATTTGGAGCTAAACCAAGTGATGCTAATTTAAATAAAATGAATGATGGTACTGTATCTCCTTGTGGTGCAATAGGTTCAATTATTTTTACACCAAATGAAAGTATAAAAGCAATGGAATATTATTACAATAATTTTCCAAAATTATGGGGAAAATATGGGTTTAAGGATGGATACAATTTAGAAAAAAAATCACCTTGGTTTGCAGAAGAATATATAGGAATTGATAAGGGAATAGAGCTATTAATGCTTGAAAATTATTTGAATGAAACCATTTGGAGATATTTTATGAAAAATAAATATGTGAGAGCAGGATTAGATATATTGAAAATTAAAAAAATTGGAAGATGAGATGTCTTATGAAAAAGATGACGAAAAAATAAGTGAATTACTACAAAAATATGGAAATGTACAACAAAAATATATACAAATGGGAGGCTATGATATTCAAGAAAAATTTAATAAAATATGCTCTGGATTACAAATAAATGAAAAAATGTTAAATCAAAATTATAATGATTTAAGTGGAGGAGAAAAAACAATAGTAAATTTAGGTGCATTGTTATTAAAAGAGCCAAGTATACTTTTGTTAGATGAGCCAACAAATCACCTAGATATGGAAAAATTGGAATGGTTAGAAAATTTTTTAAAAGAATATAAAGGAACTATATTAATGGTTTCGCATGATAGATATTTTATAAATAATTTGGCGGAAAGAATTGTGGAAGTAAAAGAAAAAAGATTTTTTTCTTATGTTGGAAATTATGATGAATATTTAAGGAAAATAGAATAAGACTATAAATATAAGGACGATGTAAAAAAGTTATTTAAATTTTTACATCGTTTTTATATTCAAAAGAACAAAGTGACATTACGGTTACTTTGTTTCTTCTCACTTACATTTCATATATTAGAATACATCAAAATCTAATCAGCGTAGATTGGCTGTTTGGAACGAAACATTTTCAAAATTCTAGGCAAGTAAAATTGACATTGAAAATATAAAACTTTATAGCTATAATATAACTAACGAAATATCAAAGGGGGAAGTTATGCGAGAATTATTAAAAATAGTAAATAAAAGAATGTATTTATTATTATTCATATTAGGAATTATATTTTCAGTGGCACAATCTGGGCAATCTGTATTTTTAGCAGTATTTGCAACTAGTCCATTAAATGAGAAAAAAATACTGTATTTATTATTAAGTATTGCCGCAACAGATTTAATAATGTGGGGAGTAAATTGGTGTATTTCATATTTTACGATGTTTAGTGACATAAAGACAAGGTCAAGCATATTGGAATATTATTTTTCTAAAATAGAAAAAATGAGTTCAAAAAAATTGTCAGATGTACATACTGGATATATGCAAAATTTAATATTTGATGTTTCAAATGGATTTTTAGATATTATGTGGTTTATAATAAATTCTATAATTAGTTTTATTATAGGAATTATAACATTTTTAATAATGGCATGTAGACAATCTGTTTGGACAGGCATTATATCATTGTTTTTAATTTTAATAGCAATTATTTGCAAATATAAAATGATAAAAAATAGACAAAAATATGAAAAGGAAACAAGAGCTAAAAAGTCTGAAGCAATGTCTACTTTTATAGATTTTGTACAAAATATCATAACTGTAAAAAAATTAAATATTAGAAAATATTGCATAGATAGTTTATCAAAAAAGAACGATGAATATATTTCTATTGGTAAAAAAAGCGAAAGGAAAAAAGCTGACACAAATTTAGTATTTCATTTATTAATGAGTTCTGTTTATATTGTTGTTTTGGTAAGCTCTTTAATTATGACAAAAAATGGTGGAGATGCACTTCCATATTTATTATTTTACTTTAGTTTACTAGGTAATTTGGATGGAGATATAAATTCAATTGTTTATATGATAGATTCATTAGTAACCTTTAATACCGCTAAAAAGCAACTTGATGAAAAAATTGGCAAATTAAATGAATTAAATGTAGTAAAAGATTTTAATGAAATAGAGCTAAAAAAATGCAGATTTAAATATAATAAAAATTCTGTGCCAATAACAATTCCTAATTTTAAAATAAAAAAGGGTGAAAAAATAAGTATAACAGGAGAATCTGGACAAGGAAAAACAACAGCAATGAGCATTTTATCTGGATTATATGATTTGACAGAAGGAGTGTTATTAATTGATGGGAAAGAGGTAAAAAATACTCGTTTAGATTTAGTATTTGTTTCACAAGAGGTTGATTTATTTGATACGACTATAAGAGAAAATTTATGTTTGGGTAAAGATATAAAAGAAAGTAAAATATTAGAATTGTTTGAAGATGCAGGTTTAACAGAATGGTTTTTAAATTTAGAAAATGGATTAGAAACAGTAGTAGGAGAAAAAGGAGTTAAACTTTCTGCTGGCCAAAAGCAAAGGTTAAATTTAATAAGAGGTATTTTAATTGACAAGGATTTGTATTTTTTTGACGAACCAACATCTAATTTGGATAGTGTTTCAGAAGAAAAAATTACAAATATGATTGAAAAGTATTTAAGTGATAAAACCTATGTAATTGTGACACATAGACCTAGATTAACAGGTTTGTGTAATAAACACTATAGATTTGAAAACCATATAATGAGTGAAGCTTTGTATAATGCAAAAAAATAATTTGACAAAGTAAACATAAAGTGGTATAATATAAAATACACTAGCGAGAAGCTAGATGTGTATATTCTTATTGAGTCTTCGATAATCCCAATCAGGGTAAATTTTATATATCAGAAAGACAATAGTATAAGAAATACGCAAATAATTATTTAGGAGGGCCAAAAATTATGGCTAGCACAATCTTTATTCACAAGGAAGCAGGACAGCGGAAGGATGCTGTGAGAGTTCGCTCTTATAACGATATCCCGGAGTTTCTGAAGGCGGCAATCAGTGTAACAACTGAGGGCATCGAGCTCGATTGCGTCGAAGGACGCGAGGTAGCACCGTTCGGTGCAGTTATCGGCTATGAAAAGTCTGAAAAGACTTCGAGTGGCTGGAACTGCTGGGTGATCGGCAATGCCGATACGAACCTGATCGAGAAAGATGGTGTCTTCTACAAGAAGGCAACTATCATGAAGGCTCAGGCCGTTTCGGAAACTGTTCCTGACTTCCTGCAGGGAGCACGCACCCGCAAGAACGCAGACGGTAGTTGGTCCATTCAGACTGACTGGGGTGTTTCCACCGGATATCCGGGAGAAGCATACTGGGTTCTGTACGGGACAAAGGAGGATGGATCGCCAGACGCAAATATTCTTACCAAGACCGAAAAGTCCTACGGAGAATACATTGTCTGCACCAGTGATGGCCAGGACATTGGCAGACTGGCAGAAATCGATCCTGCGTAAATCCATTGGTGAATTAAGCAACTACGGACAAGTAGAAGCTAATTAACCTCCTGATGACCGCGGACAAGCGGTTATCAAACAAGAAAGACTGAGCAGAAATTGCGAGGTCTTTTTTGTTTTTTTGAGGTTAAGAATTTGTGAGTGGAGTAAAAATTTCGTACTTTTTATATTTTTACTATTTTTAGAAAATTTAAATAAAAATATTTGAAAATACTTTATAAAAAATAAAAGCTTTTTCATGATTTTGAAAAAACTTGATTGCAATAATAAAAGAGAGTATAATTATTTTATAGTTAGGAAGAGCTTTATGGAAAGGATAAGTAGAGAAAATTATTTATCTATATTAAAAATTTCAAAGATTAACAAATAATATCAATAAATTTTGAAAATGCAGATTATGAGGAATTGCAAGACAGAAAGAAATTATATGAATATATAAATTAGAAAGGAAATAATTAGAATGGATGAAAAAGAATCAAGAAAAAATATGTCAAATGAAATAATGGAAGTTCAATTTTTACCAACAATAACTGAAATGTCTCTAAAAAAAGTAAAATATGAAAAATATTCAATAAAAAATCTGGCAGCATTAGGAGTTGCTTCAGAACCAGTGATATCTGCAATGCAAAAATTAGGTGAAAAAACCGGAAAGAGCGGTATTTATAGAGTAAATACTAAGGGGATGGAAATGTTTGAATCTAAAGGTGGATATATAGGATCTTTGAAAGCAGCTGACGGTGGTGTTGGAGGAGGTCAAGCTATAATGGAACCTTTGCAATGTGATCCGACAATGATATTTATGTCTGTGGCATTAATGACAATTGAAAATAAATTGGATGAGATTAAAAGTATACAGCAAGAAATGTTAGACTTTGTTAAGGCAAAGGAAAAAGCAAAGATAAGAGGAAATTTAAATACACTAATAGATGTATTAAATAATTATAAGTTTAATTGTGATAATGAGAAATATAAAAATAACAAACATATATTAGTACAAGACATTAAAAGAAACTCAGAACAAAGCATTTTATTATATAGAGATTTAATTCAAACTATGCTATCAAAAAAGGAATTAATGCATAGTGATCAAGAAATTAAATCAAAAATTAAAAAGTTAGGCGAAAATTTAACGGAATATCAATTAGCGTTATATTTATATTCATTTTCATCATTTCTTGAAGTGATGTTATTAGAAAACTTTAATAAGAATTATATCAATGAAATAAAAGAAAAAATTAGTGAATATGAGTTTAATTATAGAGAATTATATACTAAATGTTATAATGAAATTGAAAGCAGTACAGAAAAATCTATACAAACTATACTTACTAAAGGTTTAGCAAATGCTAGTAAAGAAACTGGAGAATTAATATCTAAAATACCCTTTATTTCTAAAGGTCAAGTTGATGAGTTTTTTATTAATTCGGGAAATAAAATAAAAAAATTAAATGAAAAAAGAAATGATAAAAATATTCAAAAAATAGTTGAAAATTCAATAAAAGGAGTAAATCCATTCATTGAATATTTAAATAAAGTAAGTATTATTTATAATGAACCAATAGAAATTTTAATGGATAATAATAATTTGTATTTAATAGAAGGAGAAAATTAAAAATACAGAAGAACTATGTTTAATAACATAGTTCTTTTGTATTTTTAACTATGTACAATATTATGATTTGTATGTGAAAATGTCTTATAATCTTTTACTCTTTAAAATTGTAAAAATTAATATGATTTGATATAATACAATCATCAAAGAAAGGAGGGAAAATATGAAGTATATAAACAAAGGGAAAAGGGATATTTTAATATTTCCTCAATTTACGAATATAGAAAAAATTGAAAATATTAGAAAACAGTATGATGAATTGTATAAAATATTGCCACCACATATAACTTTAGCATTTCCGTTTGAAAGCTCTATGTCTAATGAAGAGCTAAAAGACAGATTAATGCAGGCTTTAAAATCCGTGAAACCATTTGAAATTGTGATGTCAGGTGTGTCATTACATAAAGATGAAAATATTAAGACTAACTATATATTTTTAAATGTCGTGTCAGGCGTGAAAGAAATAAAGATACTGCATAATGAAATATATGAAAAAGTATTAAATCAAAAAATGAGTTTTGAATATATACCTCATATAACCCTTGGAACTACGGAAAATGATCAGATCGAATTTGAAATGAATGATGAGTTTAAAACCATAGTTACCAAAGTTTTTGTGGAAAAAATTGGAGAAAATGAAAAGTCAAATGTGTTATTTGAGGTAGATTTATAAATTATAAAAGAGAGGATAAAACTATGGAAAAACGAGATTTATATGATAAAAATAGAAATTTAATAGGAAAAACAATATACAAAGGCGAGTCAGTACCTGAAGGCTCATATATAATAGTAGTGCTTATTTACATACAAAACTCTAAAGGAGAGTTTTTATTACAAAAAAGAAGTGCAAGAAAAAATGGATTATGGGCAACTACAGGTGGACATCCAAAATCTGGAGAAGATAGTATTCAGGGAATATTAACAGAAGTAAAAGAAGAGATTGGAGTGGATTTAAATCCAGAAAAATTAGTAAAATACTATGGTGGAAGGTCTGAAAAAGAAAGAGTTTTTTGGGATGATTATTATATAAAAATGGATGTTGATAATATTGAAAAACTAAAATTACAAGAGGAAGAAGTTGAAAAAGTTGGCTGGTTTTCAATTGATGAAATAAAGAAAATGAATGATGAGGGAGAATTTTTTAGAAATCATTATGAAGAATTTGAAGTTTTGATGGATTGGTTGAAGAAAAGTGAGTAGGTTAAAAAATTTTTTTATAATGAGTGATATTAAATAAATTTCTTAGGGAGAGCAATATGAAAAGTATAGAAAAATATTATGATGTAACCGAAGCGGATGTACCTAGAACATTTGTTAAATATTTTATTGAAAAAATAAAATGCAACCCAACAAATGCAATTGATTTAGGATGTGGAGCTGGAAATGATACAGTATATTTGATAAAAAATGGGTGGAATGTTCTGGCAATTGATAGAGAAAATGTTGAATCAAGAATAACAAAAAGATTGACAACAAATGAACTACAACATTTTAAGTTTGAACAACAAAGCTTTGAAAAAATAAAGTTGAAAAAATCAAAATTAATTGTAGCAAATTACTCTTTATCATTTTGCAATAAAGAAAAATTTGAAGATTTATGGAACGAAATTAAAATGAACTTGGAAAAAGATGGATACTTTGTTGGAAATTTTTTCGGAGTTAATGATACTTGGAATAAAACTAAACCACAAATGACATTCTTTTCAAAAAATCAAGTATGTGAATTGTTTAAGAATTTTGATATTTTAAATTTTAAAGAAGTTGAAGTTGACAAGAAAACAGGATTAGGTGAACTAAAACATTGGCATATATTTCATGTAATCGCGAAAAATAATTAATAATTAAGAGGAGACCAACTATGAAAATGGCATTAAAGTGTTTTTTAATTGGAATAGCTATAGTTATCATATTTATTTTTGGAATAAATTTTTATGTTAAACAGTCTACTAAAAATAGAATTATAAAAAATCAAGAGTATAAAGATTTATCTGATGTAGATTGCATAATTATATTAGGTGCGGGAGTATGGGGAGATAAACCAAGTCCAATGTTAGAGGATAGATTATTAGAAGGTATTAATCTATACAAAAATAGTGTGTCTAGTAAAATTATAATGAGTGGTGATCATGGAAGAGAAGATTATGATGAGGTAAATCTTATGAAGAATTATGCTATTGAAAAAGGGATACCATCAGAAGATATTTTTATGGATCATGCTGGATTTTCTACTTATGAAACTATGTATAGAGCAAAAGAAATTTTTAAAGCTAAAAAGGTAGTAATTGTAACACAAAATTATCATATGTATAGAGCTTTGTATGATGCGAAAAAGCTGGGATTAGATGCATATGGAGTATGTTCTGATCCAAGACAATATGTTGGGGCAACATATAGAGAAATAAGAGAAATATTGGCAAGAGATAAGGATTTTGTTAAATGTATATTTAAACCAAAGCCTACTTATTTAGGAGATGAAGTCCCTGTGAGTGGAAATGGTGATATAACGAATGATAAGAAAAGAGATGTTTAGCAAGATTGTATAGTTAAGTTTGAGGAAATACTATTCTAAAGCAAAGGAGTGGAAATATGAAGGTATTAACAATAAAGCAACCATGGGCTAGTTTGATAATGCTTGGTTATAAAAGATTTGAATTTAGAAGTTGGAAAACAAATTATAGAGGAGAGCTTCTTATTCATGCTGGACAAGGAATTGATAAAGAGGCGATGAAAAGATTACAAAAATATATCCCCAAAGATATGCCGAAAGGTAAAATATTGGGAAAAGCTAAGTTGGTTGATTGCGTGAAAATGTCTCCAGAGTTTAAATCTGAGCTTTTGAAGGAAAATAAGGATATATATACAGATAGTACTTTTAAGGAGAACTATGGCTGGCAAATGGAGGATATTGAGGTTTTCGATGAACCTATTGAGGCAAAAGGACATTTGAGTTTGTGGGAGTTTGAAATATAGTAAAATAGACAAGATTTTTTATGAAATCTTGTCTTAAATTTTTTTTTAATGTAATATTAAAAGTGTATTATTCTGCTTAAGAGATAAATGCATATAATAAATTATAAAAAGGAGATGGAGTTATGAAATATGAAATTATTGGAAAAACTGTGCCAGCTGTGGAATTTACTTTAAACAGAGGAGAATCTATTTATTCACAAAGAGGTGGAATGACTTGGCAAACAGATGGAATTAATATGAAAACAAATGCTAGAGGGGGAGTAATGAAAAGTCTTGGCAGAATGTTTACTGGAGAATCTATTTTTATGAATACATATACTGCAAATGTTGATGGAGCAAAAGTGGCTTTTGCAACTACTGTACCAGGTGATATCGTATCAGTTAATGTAGGAGAAAATAATGGGTTTACAGTACAAAAAAGTTCATTTTTATGTGCTGAGCCAGGTGTAGATATGAGTATTGCATTTACAAAGAAATTTTCTGCAGGTTTATTTGGTGGAGAAGGATTCGTTTTACAAAAAGCAAAAGGAAATGGAATGTTGTTTTTGGAAGTAGATGGCGATCCAGTAGAAAGAATTTTGGCACCAGGCGAAGTGTTAAAGGTTGATACTGGAAATGTTGTTGGTTTCGAAAGCACAGTTTCATATGAGATTGAAACAGTAAAGGGATTAGGAAATATATTTTTAGGTGGAGAAGGATTGTTTTTAACAAAGTTGGTTGGTCCTGGAAGAGTTATTATTCAATCACAAAATTTTGGAGATTTTGCAGGAAAAATATTGGGAATGATGCCTAAAAATAACAGATAAAATTGCAAGAATAAAGTGTATTTTTTTACACTTTATTTTTTTTACAACTGCTATTTGGGTTAATGTAATACCTACGGATAAGCAATGAAATTTTAGGAAAAAATGATATAGGAGCAATTAGAAAAATTTGAAAAATATATTTGAAGACATATCATATATAGAAGAATTTTTTCAATTTACTTGCGGAGAATGAGTGTGAATTGGTATACTTAAGTTAATTATTTTTAATAATAAAATTGAGGCTGAATTATAAAAATAAATGAAAGAATTTTAATACATATGAGGAGGTAAAAAAGCAAATAAAATAGAAAACAAAACCTTTGATAAAGAAAGAGCTTTATATAATTTAAAAGATACAGAAGTAAATAATTGGTACTCAACCATTATGTTATTGCAAAAATTTAAAATTGATAAATTGTCAAATGGAAGATACAGATTTATCTTTTGAATATTCTGAGGTTGAAGCAGATATAAAAGGTCATGTTGTTTCAATTAAGAATCCAAAGAAAGGTAGAATTATTGTGGATTCTGTTGGTGAAATTATTACTGATAATGCTATTGTTGAGCGTGATGGAGAAGTTGTTATTAGATGTAGTTAGAAAGTTTAATGGTACTGCATTTTTTTGTAGAAAATTTGAAGTATTGAATATTTTTAATAAGAGATGGGGGATTTTTTTGATAAAGGATATAGTAAAAGATGTAATGTTTTTGTCACAGAAGGCTGAAATGGCAACAGAGGATGATAAGTTTATTGCTAGAGATTTGTTAGATACATTGAAGGCAAATAAAGATAGATGTGTTGGATTGGCTGCTAATATGATTGGATATAATAAGGCGATTATTTGTGTGTCTGGTGGTTTGTTCGATTTTGTGATGATTAATCCGGTTATTACGGGGAGAAACGGAAAATATGAAACTGAGGAAGGTTGTTTGTCTTTGATTGGTGAGAGAAAATGTGTGAGATATAACGAGATTGAAGTGGATTATTTGGATGTGAATTTTGAGAGGAGACATGGAAAGTATAGCGGATTTGTGGCTGAGATTATTCAGCATGAGGTTGATCATACTAAGGGGGGTATTATTTAGAGGAGCAATTTGGAGTTGGTGTAGATTAATTTGGAAGAATATTAAATGAGTTGGGAGTGATGATATTGGATATTTGGGAGAAAATGTATAATAAAGCTAAGGTTGAATATCATAGAGAGCAGGTTTCTCCGTTTATTGTGGCACATCATGTTGTTTCTGCAGTGGAGAGTGAGGATGGGGAGATTTTTACTGGATTTTGTATTGAAAGCGCAAGTGGGGTTATGAATTTGTGCGCGGAGAGAGTTGCAGCTTTGAATATGTATATGAATACTGGAAAAACAAGGATTAGGAGATTGATTGCATGCAGAGAGAATCCACCAAAGAATGGTGGTATGCCTTGTGGAGCTTGTAGGGAATTTTTGATGCAGTTGGATAGAGCTAATGGGGAGATGGAGATTTTGACGGATTTCGAGAGTAGGAGAACGGTGAAGTTGAAGGAGATTTTTCCGAGTTGGTGGGGAGAGAAGAGGTATGTGGAGTAAGTAGAATTACTCATAACCTGAAGGTCGTAAGTTCGAGTCTTACCCCCGCAACCAAGAAATTAACTAGAGTCGCAAGAGATTGCAGACTCTTATTTTTTTGTCTCTGACGTAATTTTGACATAAATGGGGACAGCTTGGGGACACAAGCTTTTATAAAGCTCATAAAATAGCATAAATCCTCATTTACAATCTTAAAAAAAGCAATTTTTGAACTTATTGAAATCAAGAGTTTTAGCTGATAAGTATATTAGTTTTTATCTACTAATAAATTTTGCAAGACTATACCTGCACTTCTATTGTGAGAAGCGAGTGGATGCACATAGAAATTAAATGTTGTACTAATTTGAGCATGTCCTAATCTTGCAGCTACAACTGCTACATCAACATTTTGTGAAATAAGTAGAGTAGCGTTTGTATGCCTAATACCATGAAAATTCAAATAAGGTAGTCCTATCTTTTGAACAAATTTAACAAACCATTTACTTACTGTATCGGGATGCATAGGTTTGCTGTTATCTTGTATAAATAACCTATTAGATTCTTCCCAGAATTCGCCACAAAGCTATTTTTGGCTATCATACCATAATTTATATTCCTCAAGTATTTCAATGACAGAATCAGGTATAGAAATATGTCTAAAAGAACTAGGTGTTTTAGGTGGTTTTGTATAAACTCCTGTACTTGCTAAATATTGACTTGATTTGTTTACAGTTATTTCTTTATTCTAATCAATATTTTCCCAGTCAAGTCCCATTAATTCACCTAATCTGACTCCAGTAAATACTGTAAGTATAATAGCAACCTTATACTTCATTTCATTTTCTTCAAGTTCATTTAATCCTTTTAGAAGAACTTTACATTGTTCATCATCATAGAATCTACATTGAGCTTTTGGTGCTCTTGGTGGTTGAACTCTATCTGCAGGATTATAAGGTATTTGTTGCCAATATACAGCCTTGTGTAGCATTGCACTTATTAGCCTATGATGTTCTAGAATAGTCTTTTTAGATAATGGTTTCAAAGTACGCTCACCATTATTTTTAGCAAGTCTTTTAATTTGTGTATCTTGTTCTAGCATATCATAAAGTTTCATAAGATCTGTAGGTTTAATTTTTTCTAAAGTAAAAGAGCCTAAATATGGAAGAATTCTGCTTTCTAACATTCCAACATATCTGTTGTAAGTAGATGGCGCTAAATCCTTTGTACCATAATTTACTTGCCAAATATGATAGAATTCTTCAAAAGTTACTGGCTTTCCTTCAGGTACTAATCCACGATTAGCTTCTGTAACAAATTCTGCAAGTGCAATTTCAGCGTCTTTACGAGTTCCATGGATGGTTTTTGTTCTTCTAGCTCTGGATCCATCAAGATTTTTACCAGTAGATACTACTAACCTATAAGTATTTTCACCTCTTTTTTCAATACTCCCAGCCATTGCCTTTTTCACCTCCTTTCAGGCATAACCATGGGTGAGAGTTTCATATTTAATTGAGATTATTATATATCAAAATATTGATGATTACTAGTGAATTTTACTTATTTTTCAGGCGTTACAAAGATTACAATAAGATTCATAAAAGAACTTATATAAAACAATAAAAAACTAGATAAAATGTAATATAAATTTAATTTGTTTTATGCAATAATTGTCAAAATATTGATAATAAAGGAGAATTTTGGTATAATAAAGTCTGATATAATGGGGGGAAAATTAATGAGTGTATCAGATGAATTATATTCCAAGCTAAATACATTACCGTGGCAAGCGTTATTTGAATATTCAACACGAAAAGGAATAAAAGAAGAAGATATTAAGAATAAAGACAAGTCTCAAATAATTAGAGAATTAGATAATAGACAATTAATTGTAAATGCGGAAATAGACAAATTAATTGAAGAATATATATATGGAGATAGAGTAACATTTTCATTGTGGCGTTTTGATGAAAATCTTTCTGATTCTGATATTGAGGTAATAAAAAAATTAGAAGGTAAAGAAATTAGGTGCGAAAATTCAGAGTTCAGAAAAGTAACTATTCAAAAAATAGATCAATTTGAAGATAGATTAGTCTTAATATATGTATATAGCAAAATTTACCATTATATTAATGAACAAGGAAAATCAGCTCAAGTATGGGAACAACACAAGGGGTGTTCATGGATTGGATTAGATAAAAGTTATGTTGCATATATTGTAAAACATGAAAAAATGACTAAAATATTTGCTGATTCTTTAACATATGAAATACACAAAAGCTTAACTGCTGTAAAACCTCCATATAGTGCTCTTGCAAGAATATTTAATGATAGTGTTATGAGTAAAATTGTGTTACAAGGAGCAGATGGAGAAAAAACAGCTATATCACGTTCACAAGGACTTACAGAACAGCAAAAAGAAGAAATGGATAGAATAAAAAAAGATAGATTCAATATGTCAGGAAGCTATATAACACCAATATATGATAAAACAACGGCAACAGTCAGGTATAATATAAAAAAAGGAAATATAGGAATACTAAAACATTTATCATCAAATGAATTGTTTGCATGGACAGAGGGGGCTATAAATATTATTTTTGAAGAGATAGACAATTTAAAAGGGAAAAATGCAAAAGATATATTTGATGAATTAGGATTTAAATTAAAATGGTCTTTATTATCAAAAGTTGAAGAAGAGAAAATGAATTGGATTTTAACACAAATAATTTCAGCTATTGGAACAGAAGAGAATATTATGGTTCCAGAAGATAAAAAAGATATACTTAATAAAAGTAGTTTGTTTATTAAGCTACCAAGACCATATTGCGAAAAATGTGAATCGTATGAAGTACCATTATGTAAGGAATGTAGAGCAGAAATACATTATGATTCGAATTTTTGTGAATGTGGAGCTCCTATATATGCTGTTTGCCAAGAAGGACATGATTTAAATATAAATAGTTATTGGTATATACCTACATCTAGTTGTATTAAAATGATAAATGATAATTTGTCAAAAGTATTTCCAAATATGGATTCAAAATATGCATTTTGTTTTATGGAGGATATGTTAATTATATCTTCATATGAAGAGGTTATTGGTGGGGAAATATTTTTTGATGACATTGAAGAATTTAAACTTGAGAATTTTACAGATAGTGACGAATTGAATGATTTTGCGGCTGATATGAAAGAAAAATGTGGCACTATATGTTCTTTTGATAAAATTGATAAATGTTTAAATGATAAACAACAAATATGTCTACCTAAATTATTTTATGGAATTATACCTGGATTTATACCTCAACCACATAAAGGTGGTGAATATGGTGATGTATCTGGAACAATAAATGCAAATGGTAAAACATATGAGATGAAAGGAATTATTAAGGCAAATTCTTCAAAGAGTAAAAACAAAAAGAATATAAGATTATTATCTACATCTAAACAAGGAGAAGAAATAATTAGACAATTTGTAGAACAAGGAATTAACGATCATAGATGTGAGATTATAATGGTGGTGGCTCCACAATATATTGATAATTCTTTTAAGGGAACATTAAGACTATTAGCTAAGATATCAAATAAAAAAGTAGTATTTGTAGAATTAAAACAAATTTGTAAATTACTAAAAAAAGGTGAAATAAAATAGTAGAGTATAAATTCTACTATTTTATTTTAGAAAATTATTTTCTTCGTTATAGTATCTTTGATATTTCATATGTATTATTGGTTGTACAGAATCTTTATTATCTGAATTGAATGAAACATGAGCAGGTATAAATCTAGGGTTTGGAATATATGGCTCATTTCTCCTTTGAAGAATAGGATATTGTAAAGTATAATGTACTTTAACAGGCATTTTGTTGGGATTTGTATATTGTTCCCTTAGCCATTTTTTAAAATTTTCCACACCATCCTTTCCAAAATCATAATTAAACATAATTTGATTTTCGGATCCACCTTGAAACTGACCATACTCTATATTAGTAGTATAATCAGTCCATCTAAAATGTGTACACATCATTTTATCATATAACCCTCCGATATTTTCACAAAACTTATTATATTGAAAATAATAATAAGTTTTAGTCAAATCGTCGAAGTACCATTCTTCGTCGCCTGTTAAAATATCCATACCGATTCTTTTTTCAGTTATATTTTTGTCATATAATATAGAGTCTCTTACAGCTATTTTGCCAAAATTATCGATTGAATTACAAAAATGTTGACTTACTTCTTTATTATTAGTGTTTGATAAAAAATCAAAACCGCCTAAAAATGGTTCTCTTAATTCCATAAATAATCCTTCCTTAGATTGTTTCATTTAAAAGCCATTGAACTAATGATGAATAAGTTATTTCTTCCATGTATCGTTCCATCATTTCATCAGAATCTTTAACTTCAAAAATCGATTGCCTAATTCTATTATTAGCTATTCCTTCGTGGCTATACAAACATCTTATATTATAAAAATGATTTACAAAATCTTCGGTTATTATTTCTTTTTGGAAAATATATGTCAGTAGAATATGAATTCTTTTTTTCTTAGAAATCCTTTGACTTTGATATTTTTTTTTGTAGAAATCATTGGCCAAATTTTCTAAAGCTATTGTATAATAGGTAATAGCTTTTCCATAATCAGAGTTTAAACCTTCAATATAAGCTTGACATGACATCAAAAATAAATTTTGTTTTTCGTAATCTAATTTATAAAATTTTTCTATTAAATCCTGTGTATCGTTTGGTATTCCGTTATAGTCTTCCGTAATTATTTTATTTCTCTCTAATTGAATAAATGTGCCTGGATGAGTTGTATCTAATTCATACATATATTTTGTATTAGAAATAGGGTAACTAAAAAATTTTCCATTAGTTATATATGAGTTGAAGGAACATCTTAAAAACAATTGAATTAGATTTAATAATATTTCTCTATCAATATATAAGCTTTCGATACATGGTAATTTATATTTTATATTAGGTAATATTATCTTTTTATATTGTGTTTGCATTTTTATAATTTTTGGAGTGCTAATATTGGTTATATCAGTGCCTCCATCAATTAAAACTTTTCCTAAGTCATAGAAACCAACTATATTACCTTTTTTTAATTGAATTGCTTCTAAAAAATAATTATTAATATATTTACATTCGTTTATATTATCTACAATATAAAGAATTTCTTTATAGATTAAATCATTAATTGTATTAATTATATTGATATAGTTATTTGCATCTTCATTTTCGTTCTTCGTTTTCATATATGTAATAATAGATATATTGTTGAAGTCTGTAACATCATAGCATATATGACTAATAAATAATTTTAAAATTTTATTTGGAATTTCCTTAAATATTTCTAAATTAACATTAGATAGGTTATTAATAATTATACTTAAATAATGTTTGTTACCGTTTTCAGAAAAATACTCCCAACTTGTATCTGAATTAGAAATGTAATCAATCACTTTTCTTAAAGCGCATAACTGATATGTATTCATATTAATACATATTTGCTTTTCTTCAGATTTCAAAAAATATTTTTCTTGATTCCAATTATAATTCATGTTTACTCCTTATTTTTTGCTCTACTTTTATAAACATTAGCTTTATTCTTACATTGAGGAGTGTCATATTCTGCTTTAGGATTAACAGCAAGAAAAGCTTTATTACAGAATTTACATATCTTTAATAGATTAATATCTTGTGCTACTGTTTTAGCAAAGTAATAATCGATATATTGTTTTAAACAAGTGATTTGAAAATCTACGGATAAAGTTTCTTTTCTAGACAAACTTATTTTAACATTGTTAATTTCAAATTGCTTTAATAATTCGTCTATATTGTAATTATCTTCATTAGAAATATTATTTAATAAACTATATAAATATTTAGCATATTGAATAAACATATCTAGAGGTTCACAATATAAATTAGATCCTGCTAATAATTTATTTACATCAGATAATATGTATTTTTCCATGGCAGGAGTTTCAGCTAATTTAATTGCTTCATTTATTAATTCTTTTATCTGACTATCATCACAAGTAGGGAAGAACAATTTAAAATATTTCTTTCTATCTACTACTGTTGTTAAATCAGAATTTCCAATATAGTTATAATCTTTTAAAACTATTTTATCATCTAAGAAAAAGTATTTATTTAAAGGTAAATCGTTTATTAATCCTAATGTAGAATATTTATTTACAAAGTCTAAAATACTTTTTTCTATATCGTTCTCATTATAAAAAGCTAGTTTACCAATATTTAATAAATCTATTAAAATAGATTCTTCAAAGTCTTTTTCTATATCAATTAATGGAGCACCACTAGAGTGCTTTTTATTTATACTATCTGGAACTATATATTTAGTTTTGCCTATTTCTTTAATTTCATATTTAGCAAATTTAAAAATATTTTTTCCTTCAAATGCACTAAAATTAAGGCTCATACGAATACCTCCTAAAAAATTATAAAAAAATCATTGTAAGCCCTTGATAAACATAATCACTTACTAGTATAATTTCCGCAAGTAAGTGATTATTACATAAAACCAATTACAGAGACGAAATCTAGTCAGGACTTGACTTTTCAGTAAAATTACAGTACAAAACGAGTAATTGATTACCTACAACAATAGCTTACCATACAAAAGATAAATTGTCAACAAAGAAGATAAAATTTCAAAAGAAAGGAGGAATGTATATGGAATTTCAGGAAGTCAAAAGAATAACTCTAACAATGAGAGAAGCAGCAGACTATTTAGGAATATCATATTGGTTAATTAATCAATTGGTTAAGAAAAAACAAATACCATATTCAAAAGTAGGCGGCAAGTTCTTATTTAGAGTAAAAGCACTGGATGAATATCTATGTGAAAAAGAACGAGCTTCAGTAAGATAGCAAAGGAGGAAGAAAAATGGTTGAAGTTCATTGGTTTAAGATACAGGCAGACATATTTGACAATGAAAAAATAAAAAAACTACTTAATAGTAGGGATGGGGACACCTATTGTAGAGTATGGTTTCAACTATTAGCATTAGCTGCAAAGTGTAATGCACATGGAGCAGTTCTACTTGGTGAGAATATTCCAATAACAATAGATGATCTTGCAAGAATTATGAATAAGACAGTAAACAAACTTACAACGATCATGCAACAACTAGTGAATCTTCACATGATATTCGTAGAAGATGGAACAATCTATATTAAAAATTGGGATGTTTACCAAAATCTTGATAAGCTCGAAAAAATCAAGGAAGACAACAGGAAAAGACAGCAAAGATTTAGAGATAAACAAATGATAAATAACGTTACTGTAACGTTAAATAACGCAGAAGATAAGAATAGAGAAGAAAAGATTAGAATAGAAAATGATAGTGGTTTTAAAGACTAAAAAAGCAATTTTTAATTATGAAAGGAGAAATTTATATGATAAGTACAAGAACAATTAAAAGAGAAAAATGTAAATTCTGTGGAAAGGAATTAGAACAAAAGACAATGAGTTTTATAGTAGGAGATAGAGAGTTCGTTCTATCAGGAGAACCTGTAAGATGTGACTGTATGAAAGCAAAGATATATTGGAAAAAGGTTGATGATAGAAGAGCTGCAATAGAATATAAAAGGGAGTATAACAGAAAGATGATGCTAAGAAAAAGATATTACTTAAATAGCAAAATGAACAAAAGATTAATGGAATATAATTTTGATAATTATATGACTAATAATGACAATAGAATGGCTTATGAAAAGTCAAAAAGGTATGCAGAAAATTTTGTTAAAGGTGATAACAAAGGAAGTTTATTTATAACTGGAGGAGTTGGAACAGGTAAAACACATTTAGCAGCAAGTATAGCAAATTACTTAATAGAAAATGAAATACCAGTTATATTTGGAACACTAATAACTTTACTAAATGATATAAAGGATACTTACAAAATTGATGGCGATTGTGAGAGTGATGTTATTGAAAAATATTCAAAAACTCCATTGTTAATAATTGATGATTTAGGTAAAGAAAGACCTAGTGAATGGACATTAGAAAAGCTATTTACGATAGTAAATAACAGATATGAGAACAATTTACCAATAATAATTACAACAAATTATAACAAGGAAAAGTTAAGAAGAAGACTTTTATGCAATAGTAATGAAGAAATTGTAGATTCAATAATATCAAGACTTTATGAAATGTGTAGAGGAATAATCATCTTTGGAAAAGACAAAAGAAAAGAGTTAGTATAAGCCGCAAAACTAAATACTAACCCAAATATTTATAAATATATTTTAATATAAAATTTTAAAAAAGTAAATAAAAAGGAGGAAAGTTATGGATATAACTTATAAAAAAGTAGGAGATTATTATTATCCTGAATTGGAATTAACAAGTAAATATAAGGATTTTAGATTAGATAAATATGGAAGGTTAAGACTTAATTATTTAAAGGAAAATAAGCATATACAATATGAAATTATGAAGTGTGAAGATACTTTAATAGATCATTTAAAAGAAGTACAAGAGTTAGCAAATAAAAGATACAATCAGCTTATGGAAGAATTCAAAAAGAGAGAAAATATTACTGAAGAATTAAAACAAAAAGACCAAATGAAGTGGGTAGGACTAATGAATAATATAAGCAATTGTGTAGATGAAATTGTACTAAAAGAATGCATTTATAATGATTAAACTTAAGGAATAATGCCTAAATTTTGGAAAAGGATTTGGACATTTCCTTCCATATTTTGGTTATAAGTTATGTATCAGCAAGCAATGAATTTCTGTAGCTCGAAATTCAAAATGGGGAAATTCCCCAAGCCCCTTTTTATTTTTAGAAAGGAGAAAATTATGGCTACAACAAAAATATGGAAAGTAGAAAATAGATTAGATCATGTGATGGATTATACAACTAATGAGGAAAAAACAAAAAATGATTATTTAGAAAATGGAGTAGATGATTATGACAGCATAAGACAAGTAATGATGTATGCAACTAATGCAGATAAAACAGAAAAACAATTTTATACAACAGGTATAAATTGTGATGTGGATTCGGCAGTAGAAGAAATGAGAAATGCAAAAGATTTCTGGCACAAAACAGATGGTATATTAGCATTTCATGCAGAACAATCGTTTAAGGAAAATGAAGTGACACCAGAAATTGCTCATGAAATTGGAGTAAGACTTGCAGAGGAAATGTGGGGAGATAGATTTCAAGTAGTAGTATCTACTCACTTAAATACTAAACATCTTCATAATCATTTTGTTATTAATTCAGTTTCATTTAAGGATGGATATAAGTATTATAGTAATTTTGAAAATACAGCATTATTGCGAAAAACATCTGATGAACTTTGTGAGGAATATGGTTTAAGTGTATTACAAGAAAAGAAATGTAAATCTGGAATTAATTTTGAAAACTTTTATAAAAAGCATATTCAAGAAAGTGATTATCATAAAGAAGTTAAAGAGGATTTAGATTATGCAATTAAAAATTCTTATACTACAAAAGATTTTCACAGAATATTAGATTCAATGGGATATCATTACTATTATAGAGCTGGAAAACTATCTGTAAGAAGAGAACCTTATAAAAGAAATATAAGAGTTGAAAGAGCATTTGGAGAAGAATATTCTGCTGATAATATTACAAAAAGAATTCTATAAAATGATTATGTTTGAAGACCAGATATAGTTCCTTATAGAGTTACGAAAGCAAAGTTTTATTCATCTAAAAGTAGCATAAAGAAAAAATATAAGCCTAAAGGAATAATTGCATTATATTACTATTATAAGTTTTTACTAGGCTTTCATAAAAAGAGTAATATAGAATACAGGCTAACACCAGAAATGCAAAAGGCTATTAAAAAAATGGATTTTTATTCAGAACAGATTAGATTTATGTGTAAATATAAATTAGAAACAACGGATGCAGTAGATGAGTTAAAAAATCAGAAACTTAGAGAAAAACAAGTAATTCTTAATAAAAGGAATAAGTTATATTATCACAGAAACAAGTGCAACAATGAGGAAGATAAAGATGCTATTACTAAAGATATTATTCTTGTTACAGATATGCTTAAGAAGGTAAAGAAAGAAATAAAACTTTGTGATGTAATTTATAATAATGTTCCAAAAATGAAACGGCAGATTAGAGAAGTGGAGGATAAGGAACAGGAAAAAGAACCAAAACAAAAGAAAAAGATAAAAAACTATGAATTATAAAATTTATATTCAAAATATTAAAAATTTGATAAATATGATAAAAAAGATTGTCAAAATTTTGTAGTTATGATATAAAAATAAATAAGAAAGAATATAAATTTTAAATCTAACAATAAA
>ULNX01049292.1_pt1 | contig 49819 bp, 78 predicted proteins | sample 1952061 | NCBI WGS metagenome assembly ULNX01 (sample SAMEA4835588, study PRJEB28245) | human gut metagenome | biome: gut microbiome; material: fecal sample | place: Denmark | collected 2008 | reverse complement strand
GCCGCTTTTGTTTGCTTTACCTCCGCCGCTTTTCGCCGAACTCTTCTGTACCTGTTGAGTGCCTGCATTGGTCTTTGCCGATGTTCCACTTGACGGCACTCCTTCAATATTCGCTTTATCAACCCATCCGTAAACTCGTCCGCCGTCAGTACTAATCAGGTGGTATGGATGAATTGCCCAACTTCGAGTATTGATTATAGTGATCTTGCAAGTACTTCTTCCGCGCTTTGCAGCCGGTTTCTTTGCGTCCGACGAAACATATACATTGCCGCCCTTGAACACAACTATCGCACCGACCTTGAGAACAGGCTTGTTTTTCTTTTTCGTCTGTTCCTTCTTCTTTGCTTGAGGTGTGTAAGCACTTTTCGCTATTCGCACCTCTTTCAAGACCATACTATAGTCAGCTCCACCGGCGTTTGTGTTGGGATGAGTGGTGGAAAAAGACTGGATTTGTACTCCGGTCTCGATGTTCCGCCCACTGTAATTTATCAGAGAACCCTTTTTCTGCAAGCTGTATATCTTTGCGATAATATCTCCTGCCGTCAGGTTTCCAACATCAACTATTTTACCGCTGAGCGATATTTCTAATGGGCTTCTTCGTATCGACGACGTGATATCTATGCCGCTTTCTACTGGATGAGATGTACTCTCGATATCGCGGTTGATTTCCTCGTCTTCTACAAAGATGTAAAGTCCGTTGAGAATCGCCATTTTATCACCTCACGTGATTTGAGAAGGGGCTGTAACGCCCCTTCCCTTATATTTCTTGTAAGCGTGCTGATTTCCGCTCCATGCTGTCAAACGCTTCGTCCATCGCCTCGGCAATCCACTTCTTGACCTTACGTGCCATAGCTCTATCGTCGCTTGTACCGCTTATGGTGAGTTCGAAAGAAGGGGAATAGCTGTTATACTCGACACTGCTTGCACGCGCCACACTGTCGCTCTCAGGCGTGTACGATACGCCAAGCATACTTCCGGTTTGTCCCCACAGATCAAGTGCTCTTTGACGCTTGCTTGCAGACAGCGGGATGACCATTTCCTTCCTATTGCCTTCACCAATCCAGCCGGGTTTATTAACAAGCCCGCCGTTCGCATAGCCGTGACCTTGATAAGCTCGTGCCAACGAACCATATCTGGATTTTGCATATCGAATCGACGCGAGAATGTTACTCAGCGGGTCATAGACGCTCTTGTTGAAGCCCGCACGCGCGTATGACTTGAATGTCGGGTCAATGACTTGCATTAAGCCCTTTGACGGTGTGCCTTTTTTGGCATTGCTATCCCAAAGGTTTATTGCTCTCGGGTTGCCGCCGCTTTCTGTCTGCATCTGATACAGTGTCTTTGCGACGTTCGCCGCATTGTACTGCCCTTCCATTTTCAACGCGCGTATGACGGTTGACTTCCACTGCTTTACGCCGCCGGACGGTGTATAATTGGCAAGGCTTCCGACCTCATCGATGAGCTTATCAGCCCATTTTGGCATTTCGCCCGATACAGTCGAGACCATGCCTTTACTCATGTCCTTCGCGTAGCCCTTCGTGCCGTCATAGTTGACGAATTTCTTCATCACTGCGTTGATTAAGCCCTTCGAGTTATCGGCATACTCCCATATATCAACATCGTCTGTACCTTTCGCATAGCGGAACGTCGGTGAATGTCTGCCCATGAGCTTTGCGGTCTGCTCTGCTGTCAGTACTTTCATTCCCTTTGGAGCATTTGGAAGAAATACATTCTTGCCGTTCGGGATAAAGGCTTTTCCGTTCGGCATTTGAACGAGTTCCGCACCGTTGCCATCATTGACAAGCGCGTTCCCGCCTTTATGTCCGTCAGTGCCTTTTGCATACGGTTGCCACGGTACGACTTTCTTATCAGAGCCAAATTGCTTGAGAATCCAGTTTGCACCGGAAATAACCTTATTGACCGGATTGACAGACGCTATGACTGCATCTTTCCATATCTTTGCAAGGCTTTCTGCAAGGCTGTTGCCGGACTTTTCAAGCCCTTCGCCCATTTTGACAGGGAGTTCGGAAATCTTTTTGACGATATCGGATATCTTATCGTCTATAACTTCCGATACGTGCCTTGTCACGCTTTCGGATTTACTCAGGGATTTCCACAGAGCATTCAAGTTTCCGACTTTAAGACTATTTACCTGAGTGAAGAAGTCAGTCGCGGTTTCTGCAAAGTACTTTAAGTCATCGGCAATATCAGCAAGCTTTGTGTCGCCGTTTGCCCATGAAAGAAGTCCACCGCTCTTTGGTAAGCTGTCTATGTTTGCAAGAGCCTTGAATAATGCCGTCGTGTTGGTGAATGTGGTCTTATCGAATTGCGAGACCATCTTGAAGAACCCGACAATCTTTTCGCTTGAAAGCTGTCCAAGACCAGTGGCGAGATTGGTGTAATTAACATCGCCGGAGAACCAACCGACAACTCCGCCTTCTTTCGGGAGCTTTTTCAAGCCTGCAAGAGTGCTGAACAAGGATTTCGCATTTGTGAATCCCTGCTCTTTAAGCTTTGATACCGCACTAAAGAATCCGATAACTCTCTCACTCGAGAGCTGTTTGAGACCACTTGCGATATTGGCATAATTCACATCTCCAGAGAACCAGCCCACAACGCCGCCCTCTTTCGGAAGGCTCTTCATCCCGGCGAGAGTATCAAACAGCAGCTTGCCGTTCTTGAATCCGGTTTCGGGGATTCCCGCAATTTTGTTGAAGAATGTTGAAGAGCCATCAGCAAAAGCAGATAATTGTGTGCCAAGCTTGCCAAGGTCAGTGCCGCCCGTGAAAAAGCTGAGTATATCGTTCCCTGCCATTTTCAGCATAAAACTGCCGAACGAGCTAAAGAAACTTCCAATCCCGCTCATGTCTGCCCCTGCAAAAATCTCAAACATAGGCTTGAGCGATCTTGCAAAAGCAGTAAGATTTGCTCCTATTTTGGGAAGAGAGTTTGTTATGCCCTCTCCTACTCCACCGATGATAGAGCCGACGCATTTACCAATGACATTGAACACTTTTGCAAGCAATTCGCCGCCTTTATTGATGAAATCGTTGAATCCCGGAACTTGAGCTAAAGCTCCATACGCGACTATAAGCGCGGTTACTCCGCCGAGTACAAGCGCAATGTTCGCCAACCCTGCCAGTACAACCGGAATGGGTATTACTCCCGCGATTCCGGCGAACACCGTTAGAGCCGTTCCGACCACTCCGAGAATCAACATTACTTTAGCGACTTTTAGTATGGATTTAAGGTCACCAAGATCAGCTATCTTTGGAGCAAGCCATAAAAATACAGCCGTCAGTGCTCCAAGACCGGCAAGCACAATAGCCATGTTTGCAAGTCCGAGCGCTACTGTAGAAACCGGTATGTTCCCGACTTTTCCGCTAAGCCATGCTAAAGCCGCCCCAACAAGCCCCATTGCGGTAATAGCTGTTATGACCTTTGCGAACGACTTCATGTCACCGAGACTTGCAATTTTCGGGGCTAATTTCATCATTATTGCCGTGAGAGCTGTAATGCTTGCAAGAATGATAGTAAGGTTTCCAATGCCCTTTAATATCGTTTTCGTGTTGGCTTTTGCCAGCCCCTCAAAGACACCGGTAATTCCTCCACCGTTGCCGCCGTCTGCGCCACCGGGAGCTTTTCCGAACAGCCCGGATACCTTTTTGATTATCTTGTATAACGCAACAAATCCAACAAGGTACGGAATGAACTTTGCTATCGCGCTTGCCTTATCTGCAATCGCTCCACCGATTTTATCAAGTGCCGGGAATTCAGTGCCGAATGCTTCTGCAATCGCTTGTCCAAGCTGTTTGATAACTTCCGGTAATTCCCTTATTATCGTTTTGATGATACTCGGTAACGCCTTAATAAGACCTTTCAGCAATGCCGTTGCCGCCTTAATCAGAGGTGGGAGCAATTCATCAACGAGAACAGGGAAATGTTTTTCGATAGTCGGAGCTAATTTTTCAATCAATGTGCCAAGCCCGGATAATGCCTTTTCGACAGCGGGCATGATATTGTCCTTAAATGTCAATGCGGATTCTACGAGATTATCGACGCATTGATCAAAACTGTCGCCGCCTTGAATCAAAGACGGAAGCAGATTATTCCATGCAGACTTAAGAGAAGAAAGTGAGCCGCTTATTGTTTTGTCGGCTTCTTTGGCAGTCGTTCCGGTTATGTCCATGTTCTCTTGCACAGCGTGAATTGCTTTCACGATGTTCGAGAACGACATACTATTTGCGTCAACGCTCTTATCGAGTTTTGAAGCGTCTTTGATAAGACGTTTCATTTCCTCTTGAGTGCCGCCGTAACCTAACTTGAGGTTATCCAGCATTGTGTAGTTTTGCTTTGCAAAACCCTGATAAGCGTCCTGAATACTGCCCATGTCAGTACCCATTTTGTTCGCATTATCAGACATATCGACTATTGCAGTATTCGCATAATTTGCCGCCTTTTTGGTATCCCCTCCAAGGCTTGTAATAAGGCTTGCCGAGAACGATGTAACAGTATCCATGTACTCATTTGCAGACAGCCCGGCAGTCTTATATGCGTCATTTGCAAATTTTTGTACCGTTCCGGCATTATCCTTGAACAGCGTCTCAACGCCGCCTACATATTGCTCATAATCCGCATACGCCGATACTGATTTCCCGACAAGTGCCGCAACGGCTGTAGCCGCTCCAGTAAGCCCGGCGGCAAGTGCCTTAAAGGATATGCCCGCCATCTTTTTAAGCCCGGTATAAGCAACGCCAGCCGCTTTCTTGCCGATGGTAGACAGTTGATTCCCGACTTTCTGTAAGCCGCTCCTGAGCTTGCTTGTATCAGTATTTGCGGTTTTCTTTACCGCTTTTGTAGCCTTATCCGCATTATCGGTCAGCTTCTTCGTGTCGTTGGCTAACCGTTCAATTCCGTCCTCATTTCCTGCGCCTTTAACCGACTTTTTGAGATTATCAAGTCCGTCATCAACGCCGCCCGTGAGTTGTTCCTTCATCTCATCGAGCATTTTGAGAACAGATTCAAGACCTTTGGAATCTGTGTCTATGTCGATTTGTATTACGTCATGCCGGATTACGTTTTCATTCGCCATAAACTACCTCCTTTCATAAGGAGTTATAAAACAAAAAGCACCCGAATCGGGTGCTTTATTTCTTTTTGGTCGCTTTCTTTAATTGCTCTTGTACGAGATCAAGGGCGATATTGGCTTCTGCAATTTCTTGCGGGGTCATGCGGTGAAACACCTCATCATAGGTGAAATTCGCATACTCACAATAAATCAGTCGCCATGCGTTCCAGTTATCCCTTACTTCCCTTGTTAGTCGGCTTTTCGACTTCGGCTTCTCGAAAATTGCCCTGCATCACCTCACGAGCGAACGCGACAACTTCATTGAATTCATCCAGACTATCGAAGTCGTCTGCTGTAAGCCCTTTCGGCTCAACAATCACGTTGTCGAACAGGTACTTTGAAAGCTTTTCAAGAGAAGTGTTGCTCGTTCCTTCAATGTACGAGTTGTCGACCGCCTTAAGTGCCGCCGAAATTCCGTTGAATTGTGCGACGTAGGTTCTTCCGCCGATTTCCTTTTTTGCCGTATAGAAGTTTGCCATAACTTTATCCTCCGAGTTATGTTAATGATTGTCTCCGTTGCTTATCTCCGTGTAAACACTCCGACGCATGATATGTATAGTGGAAGGGCGGTCGGAGCGCCGCCCTTGTCAGTTCGCGTTACCTATCCACTATATATAATTATATCACAATAACTTTCAATTGTCAAGACTATTCTGACAACTTTGTTATGCCGCGATAATGTCACCGTCATAAGCGGTGAAGGTGATTTCCAAGTCCTCCGCTTCCGCGCCGAGTGCGATCTCCGGCATTTCGGTGATGTTGCACATCTCGCCGCCAGCACGAAGACCGAGAGCTTTGTTGTTTATCCAGATTGGGAAAGACTCCTTACGATTCTTAAGCGAAAGCAGATATTGAAGCTGCGGGCTTGTGATCTGGACGGTGATGGTGATGTTGTAAATCGAGTTGTTGATTTCGGAACGTACAATGTCGCCCTGAGCACCTACGACGTTTTCTGCAAGCGCTTCCTCTTTCTCGATGGAGATCATATCTTCACCAAGACCAGTGATATATACACCGTCAACGACGACTGTGCAATCTTTGGCGTTGTATCGAGTTACGTTAGGCATATTATTATCCTCCTTGTAATTCAAAGGGGACGGTTGCACGTCCCCTGTTTTCATTTGAACCGATTATGTGCTTAAAGCTTTGCTTCACACATGATCTCAATGTAGTGAATTGCACCCTGCATCGAGTATTTTACAGAGCCGCCAAGGTACTTGCGTGCCGCTCTGTCCTCTTCAGTGGTCTGCTCACGAAGCGCATACTCCACAGTGAAATCCTCGATGATTCCTTTGTTTTGTGCGTCCTGCATAACACCGATAGCGGCGCTCTCAAGCAGTGCAATACCAACATTGGTATACGGCACTTTGAGGTTGTTGTTGAATACCTTCTGGGTTCTGTACTCGAGCTGTTGCTTGATATAGTCGTTACCATCGACGATATCAATATATTCACCGCTCGATACCTTGCCCTCAGAGCATACGCCATCACCGGCAGACAGCACGAAGGTAATGCCGCCAGCGGTATGCAGTTTTTCGATATCTTCCTCAGAAAGTTCAAGCGGTGTAAGCCCCTTGAGCGTGAGGTTATTCACTGTGTACGAACCCGGAGTGAGACCGCCGATTTCGCCAGCAAGAGCCGCGACAGGTACAGGGATATCAGCGGTAGCGGTGTAATAGAACACGACGGTTCTATCCTTCCCGGTAACAGTCGGAGTGATTGAAGTAAGCGACTGCGGCATATCGACATTTGCGAAGAAAATTTTCTCGACCTTTGCCGCTTCGATTACAGTTGCAATTGCAGTTACTGCCGTCGCGCCTGCTTCCTCTCCGCCATTGATTACGATAAGCTGTCTCCAACCCTTCGTGATATTGGATTCAGTGCCGAGCCAGTCATCCGCTCCATCAGTGCAAGAGCAAACTGCAATCTTTGCGGGCTTGTGGTCTTGCATAAACATGAGCTGCGCTGCTTTGTATACCTTCGAAGTCTTGTCGTAACCGGCGGTTGCCACAGCATCAATGCTTGTGCATTCAGTGTAAGCAGTTGCGGCTGTTGCGTTCTCTTCGAGGATGAGCGGATAGCCGAATCCAAGAGTACCGGCGACTTTCGCCATGTCGATTTTGACTCTTACGTCAAGTGCCATAATGTATTCCTCCTATAATTTCCTGTAATACAGGTTATTTTTGTTCGAGATCATGAATTCTCATTTCATGGTCATCAAGTGTTTTGTCGTGTTCGTCGAGCCTATCATAGATACGCCCATGCGATTCTTTGTTGGCTGTTTTCAGCTCTTTTATCTCTGCTTCGAGACTTGAGAGCGTATCGTCAAGCTTTGTGAGTGTCTTCACAAGTTTGACAAGCACAGTTCCCATTGCGATAAGAGAGCCTACTATAGTTATAAGCCCAGCAAGAATTTCCCATGTCATCGCCGTTTCACTCCTGATTTTATGAATTTATCCGTCTACATTACGGGTCGAATCCGAGCATATCTTTCGTAGCATAATCGCTGTGATAATGGTCTCCAACCGCAAGATTTCCTTGTCTTATGATAGAAACGCGCTCGCGAGAAGAAGAGTATCCAATCTCCACTTGTGCGCCAAAAAGCTTCAAATAGTGTCCTGCCGTTGCCGCTATTGTAAGTTCAATAACGATAATCGGGGAGACGATTTTCGCCATATCCTTCACAGTAACGGTCGTAATTCTTCCGGTCGTTGATAGTGAGAACGAGCCGCTTCCAAGTGTATTTCCGCCGCATTTTACAGAATATTGTCTCGTGCTGAACACCGACGTAGATATTGAAGTTGCCGCCGTTTTGAACGATATTGCCAACGAAGTTATACTCGCGTCAGAGGGTATCCCGGTGTCTATATACAGCGTTATTTTACTTGCTGTTGTCGATGTTGCGATTTGCGCGTATGCTGTATTATCGGTATTGCTGTATGCGTTTGATACGTTGCTGATATCAACTGTTCCAGCTATGTTGTATGGAGTGATTGTTTTCGATTTTGTGTACCCAGTAACGCTTCTCTCCAATGACAGCACATCACCGTAACTATCATAAGCAAACTTCCACGGTGCAGTAGGCGCATTCATCCATGCCGCTTTTCCGTTGCTATCGACTTCGAGATGTTTGCCGGAATCAGCGGAAGAAGAAGCGGGTATGCGATTATCGACATATGACTTAATTGCTTCATCGCAAAAAGGCAATTGCGTGTATGTTTTCTTACCATCGCCTATCTTCTTACGTACTTCTCCGTCCGCTGTATCGACCAATATCATTTCGCCATTGAGCAGTACCGGATTTTTACTCGTCCAGTTTGCGCTTGTATCGCGTTTGAGCTTAATACGAGCGTTTACCGTTTTTTTCGTAATAGTCCCTCCTTTGCACGGCAAACACCCCGTCGATTGACGAGGTGTTCCGTTTAATTTTCTTTATGCGTTAGATAGTAGCGTTGCCGCAGTCAAATATAAGAACGTCGCCTGTAGTCTGAACAAGGTCGTTGATATTGCCTGTCTTAGCAATAGCCGCAAGAGAGCCATCGAGAGCATCAAGGTCTGTTCTCAGCCCTGTTGTGGTTGTCTTGAGAGTTGCAATATCCTCTTTGTTGGTATTGATCTGCGTATTCATCGCCGTTGCGGAGGTGGTATGGCTGGAAATCCAGTCCGCTATCTCCTTGAGCGTGTCATACGACTTATCTGCACCGGCAACAATCTTTGCAGTCTCTTCTGCCGCGATTGCGCGAGCGGATTTATTGGCATCATCGCCAACCAGCGTTTCAACGGTGGTCGTGAGCGTGTTGACGGCAGCCTGCGCGTCGTCGCCAGCTTTCTTTGCCGCCGCGATTGCCGTGTCCTTTGCGTTAGCGTAGCCCTGTGCTTCTGTCTTGGTTGCATAGTCGCCGGTAGCCTGTTTGCCTTCGAGTGCGGTCTCAACGTCGGCAAAACTGTCAATGGTCGTGCCGTCCTTGATTGCGTTAATTGCAGTCGAAATCTGAGTAGCAACGGCTGTCGAGCCGACCAGTGTTTCGAGAGCGTCAATATCAGCCTTTACGCCGGTATCGTCATATTTCGGAATAGCAATCGCGCCGCCGGTAACATCTGCCCATTCGCCGTTGAGTGCCTTAGACTGGAGCTTGTAATTGTAATTGTCGACTTTTACGATCTTGTACTGTGTATCGGTGTCCTGAACCTTGCCGGAAATGTAGTCGGAAAGTCCAGTGATTTCAGAAGCCGCATAGCTCGGCTTTTCTGCCGCCTTTGCCCAGCCGTATACATCAGCCGCAAGCCCGCTTACGAACTTGAGCGCCTTATACGCGCTTGTGCCGTCGCCAACCTTTATGAGTATGGACGGCGCATTCTGTACACCATCCTTGTTGGACGGGATAGTGGCGATAGCAATTTCGCCCTTCTTGAGAACCGGATTGTTGGTAGTCCAGTTCTCATAAGTATCATACTTAAGAAGTATGCGAGTATTGATTGTTTTTTCTGCCATTATGTGTTACCTCCGTTAATTTGCCGATGAACCGCCATTGAGAATAAGCGTGTCCTCGGATTCTTGTACAAGATTGCTAACATCGAGCTTGTTCACTGTCATGATACCGTCAGCATCAACAGTGACGTTGTTTGTGCCGGTTGCCGACTTTACCGTACCAAGGCTTTCCCCGGCAGTCGGAATGTTAACGCTCTTTTCAGAGATCGCAAGTGCAACGCCGCCCACCTTTACATTTTCGATGGTGTTTGCCTGAGCGCCGCTCTCAATTCCTGCGAGCTTTGTTCCCTCTGCGTCCGTAATAAGGCGAGAACCTTCAACCTTATCGACCTTTTTAGCAAGCGCGTCAGTAAGCCCGGTGACCTTTGCCATTGCAATGTCAAGCAGAGTAAGCTTTTTCGCGTCGCCAAGACTGAATTGAGCAGTGTCAACAGAATCAATTGCGTTGACCTGTGCGCCCGCCGCAATGCCTTCAAGCTTTGTACCCTCTGCATTGGTCATCAGGCGCGAACCTTCAACCTTGTCTACTTTGCCGTCAAGCGCGGTTGTTGTAGCATAGCCTGAGAGATCGATTGTTCCGGCGAGCACGTCCCACGCCGTACCATTCCACGCGACATTATCACCAGCTTTAATGCCGTTAGTTTTGTCAGCCGCTTCGATATTGTACACATCGCCGGAAGAAGCATCGGTGGGAAGATCACTATACTTCGCGACGCTTCCTTTATAGTGATATACGCCAGAGAGCTTGCCGTCAATCTCTGTTTTGGTATAAACACTGCTTGCGTCCGCCTTGCCGGTCTGCAATGTTTCAACATCGGATTCAAGTCCAGAAACGAGAGTTTGAAGCCCCTCAACAGTAGTCGTATCGGGCTTTACCCACTCAACCGTGCCGTCAGCCTTTTTGCGAGGCTGTGCTCCTACTTCCGCTGCATCAAAGCCAACAATTTTAATCTTGCCGTCTTCAACAGTGATCGACTTCCCATCGCCAACCGGGACAGAGCCTACTTCTTTCAGCGTCTTGTCGGGCTGGATGATGTAAAGAGTAGCGACGCTATTCTCTACGACAACAACAGTCTGACCGTAGTAATATGTTGTTGTCGAGCTGCCCGCCACATCAGCAGTTGCCGCCGCCGCCGTAGCCTGTGTGAGACTTTCGAAATAGCTTCTTGCATCAAGCGGGAATGCGGAGGTCGGGTTAAAACTAACCGAAAAGTTCAGTTTTCCGAATTCAGCCATATTTCACACCTCCATCAGATTTGTACCGCATACGTGTTTGCGGTATCGTTTGCATTTGCGAAATCCATTGTGTAAACCTTATAATCTATTGCGGTTGCGCCGTTCGCGCCCTCAACAGATACTGTGGTCTTCGAGAAACTGGATTTGATTTCTGCGTTCATACCGTTCACGTCGGCAATAGAAGTTACATCCCTGAGCGTTGCAGGGTAAGCAATAACCACGCGAAGCGCTCCGACCGGGATTGTCACGCTGAACTTTGCACCATTGGCAAGAGCCTTGCCGGATTTACCGGTAAGTGCGCGTATAGCAGCCGAATCGACCGTATCTTTAGCTGTCATTACGCCATAGAACGAGTTTCTGAATCCGGTAATAGCTCCGGAAGTAGCAGTCTTTGTTCCAGCTTTAATCTGCCCTGCCGCATACGGGTTTCCGGTATTTGTTTTCGGCACTGTGCCGTCGCCGTGAGTTGCCTTTGCGGTGATTTTGTAATTGGTTGTATCAGTTACAGTAACAGCGGGGAAACTTCCGGACGCTTCGGTCGAAGTATTACCGGCGGTATCACTGATTTCCCATGCGGTAGCGGTGATTCCTGTACTGTCTCCGTATTGATAGTTACCGGCGTTGAGCGTAGCCGAATAAGACGGTGTAACCTCAGTACCAACCTCATACGCTTTTGCCGCGCTAAAAGTAAGCCCTACGGACGGTTGAGTGATAGTCGGGTTCTTTTCCTTCACGAAAATCATATCCCAGACTTGCTTGAGGTTTTTACCGTTCGCCGCTATTGTTGCCTGACCGTTCGTGAGTGTGATGTTGCCGATTTGCGACGTTGTGACCAAATCTTTACTGAAATACACCTTTTCAGCATCGATCTGCTCAATAGATGTGGTATCACCGAAATATTCGAGCTGATCCCACGTCTTTGTGCCGTCGCCCACTTTCATCTTAACGGTGCCGTCGGTGAGAAATTCTATTCCGACTTCACCTTTTAAGAGTACTTGCGAGCCGTTAGCGAGCCAATTTGCAGTTGAATCGTTACGAAGTACGATTCTCGCGTTCAGATTAGCCATGTGCGTTTCCTCCATTTATTGTTTCGACGCTATTCACGTCAATTTCTACCGAAGCGCCTAACGCTTCGTATTTCAACTCGGTAGGATTCCACTGATACATGAGTTTTTCGGACTGTGCCTTATAAATCACGTCAATTCTTCCGACCGAGGGGAAATCATAGTGCGTATCCGCATTGTATACACCTTTAGCATTTGATACGGCTTGCCTTACAAGGTCTCCGTATTCGCTTGTATTGGTGTCATATGGTACATCTACGCCGCTTTCTTCAATCGCAGCCTCAATGTCGTTAAAATCGGATATCGCTTGATATATGTTGTTTTTTAATGTTGCCATTTTTTACGCTCCATTAAGTCGTTTTCCAAGCTCATCATTAAGCGCGTCCGATTCACTTGTTTGCTTTTGGTTGCCTGTCACCGCATACCGTTCTACTCCGTCAAGACGAGCTTCAAGGCGGTCATTGATATCATCTCCAAGGACTACTTCTTTGATCTCTTCCGTCTCAGGCATTTTCACTTCATCGTGACACCAGAATACGCAATCAAAACCGTTGCGATATTCATAGCCATAAGTAAGTATATTGTCCCGGTTGGTTATTGCGCCGACAGATTGCACGATAACCTTGTTGTCGTTCAGATATGTTTGTCCGACTAATTCAAGCCATTCACGAGCTTTCATTGCAAGAGCTACGCTTTCGGCGTTATCGTCCGATAATGCCGTTATACTCCATGTGGTTGTTACTTGCTTACGGGCTATACCGTCATCCCATTCACCGTATGTTCCTCTATTTGCGCTCATGAGCGTCGTTACGGTATATGAAATGTATGGATAAGGCGGTAATTCTGCCGTTTGATTGCTCCGTATCACCGGGCAATCAAGATATGTCCTAAGCCCCTTAACAACCGTTACTCGCATTTTCTCGTAATCGATCATACTACACCGTCCAATCTATGCCCAAGTTTTTCTATGCTTTCGGTCATATTCTCATCCGGTGGCGGGGTTGGGGCTTTTTCAACAAGAGTGCCGTCCAATCTTTGCTCAAGTTTCCACACAGCGTCAGTCAGGTCGTAATCATGCTCTTTGTTCTTGAACGCCGAGCAGAATTTCAGCGTATAAGCATAAACGCCAGTGAACTTTGCATTCTCTGTGTTGTCTTCAACGCTATATACTTTGCCTTCATATGCAACTTTTGCGCCATTCAGTTTATCATCGATAGGTTTGAGCATGAATAGCCGTTTGTCGTTGGCAGTGTATGTCCCTTCCGAACGATAGACTTTGCTCTCTTTGAACGATATGATTGCTCCTTCCAAGTCTATCTTCTCTTGGTCTTCTGCCACCCAGTCTCCAGCATCATTGTAATACCCACACGTAAGAGTAATAGCGGTGAATGCGCTTTTGTATTTATTTATCAGTCTTGTGAAATTAAAATACTGCGGCATATATCATCCTCCTTTACTCTTTCTTCCATGTGATACTTTCGAGCAGTCCGCCTGTATCGATCAGGGGATTGCTACTGCCTTTTGCCAAGATAGTTGCGCTACTGTTCGGCGGGGTTGAGATGTCGCGGATTTTGCTTTTTATCGCTCCTGCCATTTGCTCACCGTACAAGTCGAGCATATCGTCGATACTCATGTCACCCGCTATAACTCTACCTAAAGCGCGTTCTGTTTGGTTGATAATCCGGTCGTGATTTTCGTCGTAGCCAGTACGGAGAAACGATCTTTCGGGGATTACTACTTTCGGTGTCAGCCAAAAATAGAACTGTAAATCGTCTCCTTTGCCCCTTGCAAGAAATTTCTCGCCGCTTGCCGCTGTAAACACGAACAAATCGGGAAAGTCTCTTGCTTTTTTGCCTACCGAATCGGGATGAATCGGAACGGTGAGGTATTTTGCTTTCTTCGGCTTGATAGTACAGCCGTATTCATGAATTCCGGCTAAACTACCATGCGTGTTCACCCTTCAACGCGCCGACTTTCACTCGCTTGCCATTCAGCGATTCTGTTGTCGCTGTCATTTGCGGTATTTCATCGACTTTCGTTTTCCATTTGATTCCCACGCCTCATCACCCCCTCATGATTCTCAGCATTCATTCCATCTACGCTTTGCCGGAACAAATCGAACTCTGCTTTTCAGATAGCCATTCAGCAAGTCTTTTGCTGTATCCCATATCAGAGTTGACTTATTTGTTTCTCCGAACGACTGACTCAAGCCCTCAATGGACTCGCTTACAACTCCCGCTCTCAATGCGTTAATTTCAACGAACTTTGTCAAAAACAACCTTGCACAAGCCGGGAGTTTGTCAATATCCGTTGTATCAATGGTGGTATTCTGTGCAATCCAGTCGAGAGCGGCGTTAACTTGCAATACCGCTGTATCGTCAATCGGGTTTATGCCGAGTTTAAGACTCGCTATTTGCTCCGCTGTCAGCATTTTTTCTGCCTCTCTTTGCTTGAGTTTTTTCAGGCTCTGCGGTTTCTTCGACTTTTGCCGCTTCTTCAGCTTCTTTTGCTTTTGCCGCTTCTTCCCGCATTCTGAGGATTGCGGCGGCATTACGCCTACGCTGATTCCAGAACGATAATGACATCGTTTATCCCTCCTATTCAAGAGTTACGCCCCTCATATTTCAGAGGGGCGTATTCTATTGTGGTTTATGCACCCTGATCGAGCTTGTGTCTCAGTGCGGCAATCGCGACCTTCTTGTGGTTGGTCTTGAGTACCCAGTTTGCGGGAGTTGCAAGCATCTTATTATCCGGGTAGTAAATGCCGGACGGATAAGTTGCTTCGGTATTCCACGAAAGTCCGCGAGGATGAATGACCATGCAACGGCGGTTGATGAGCACATCCTTTGCGGCAAGCTTATCACGGTCAGTCTCAGTGCCGATAAAGCCCTGAGGAGTACCGTCCTGACGGATGAAGCAACCCTGTCCGACGAAATAGGTATCGTAAACCGGGTTTGCAGCAGCCTTGACCTTATCGTCCTTTGCAAGGGTGTCAAGGCAGTGCGCCTGATACTGTGCAAGGTTAGCGTCTGTAATGGTAATATCGCCAGTCGAATCTTTCACATAGTTGTAGTAAGGCATACCGTCATCGACGATAACACGGTAGCCAAGATAGGTTTCAATCTTGATCTGGAGCGTTGCGTCGTATTCGGTCGCAATATCCTGATTCTTCTGGAGCTGTGTATAGGTTGCAGAGTGCATGAACACAACACCGAGAGAATTGTAATGGTCGCCGAGTGTCTGCTTAGTATCCAGAGCCGCACCGACGCTGATATTTGCAGCAGTGCCAGTACCGCCGGAAATGTTGTTTACGTGATCTTTCAGCGCACCGAAAGTCGGGTCAAGAACGCCCTTGAGAATGGACAGGTAAATAGCCTGTTCCTTTTCAAGCCACCAGTCGGAAACAAGATTTCCGATAGCCGCCATCGGGTCAGCACCGCCGAGAACGTGTGCAAGGTCGGTCGCGCCCCATGCCTTCTGTCTCATAAGCAGGGTAGCATTTGCCGCATCGGTTGTGACGTTGCTTACTTCGAGAGCAGTCTCAGAGAACACGTCATCGTCGCCGCCGAGTGCATTCCAATGAGGGAGAGTAATGAATCTACCGCCCTGAGGAGTGCCGTTGATAAGCTGCGCAACAGTCGCGTCAGAAGTAGCAATGCCGCTACGAACGAGCATCGAAAGTGCGGTTGTTCTGTCAAGCGTGTACTGAGAGAACTTGCTCGGTACGACCTGCATATTTGCGTACATTGTGTATTGATCTGCCATGTGTTAAATCCTCCTAAAATTTAATAAAACACCCTGTGGGTGTCTTTTACGATGTAATATTGAGGTCTTCAAAGACCTTTGAGATTTTGGGGAACTGAATTGCGAAGAAATCTATCATCTCTTCGTTTTTCGACCACCCTCTATCGTCTATCACGGCTGTGCTTTCCTGCAAGCCACTTTCGCCGAGAAAAGCATGGATTATTTCGTGACGCAAAGTTTCCTTCTCTGCCTTCTTGCAATATTCCTCTGTCTCGTCTTCCCATTGTGGGAATGTTTTGAGGTTGCCTATGCAAAGAACTTTATCAATGTTGTCACAATATCCATCTATTCCGCGCCTTTCGAATGCGGGTTCGTCTTTATAGTCTTTGAATACTATTTCGTATTCAGTTCCGAGAATGTTTGCTTTCATCACTTAATCCCCGCCGCCGCCTGTAACTGCTTTGCAAGCTCAGGATTAGTTGCTTCAAGCTGCATCTGTTCCGTGAGGGAGAACTGATCTTTCATATACGGATTCTTGCCGCCGTTAAGGGTATCGCTCTTCTTCGGCGTATAGCCGGAATCCTTGAAACGCTTATTCACTGCCGCTGTTACAGCTTTATTGAACAGCTCTTTGAAGCTCTTGACCTTGCAGTCGATTTCTGCTTCATCTGCGCCCATGACGAAATCGACGAGAGCAAACGCCGTTTCGCTACCGTCATCAAGTCCGGCTTCACGAAGTGACTTCTGTGCATACTCTCTGTTCATTTTGTCGGTCAGTGCCTTTTCGCGTTCCTCAAGAGCCTTTTCCTTTTCAGCCATTTCAAGCTGTTTCAGCTCATCGTCGGAAAGTCTTGCTTCCCGCTCCCTCTTGAGCTGTCTCTGCAAGTCGGCTTTTTCCTTGCCGAGCTTTGCCGTTACCTTATCGACTCTTGCCTGAATGATCTTATCGAGTTTATCGTAGTCAATAACAGGCTCAGCCTGTTTCTCATCGGTATCGGGTGTCTCAGTTTCGGTTGCTTCGGTCTGCTCTGCATTGTCGGTCGTATCGTCCGGCTCTGCGGTCTTTGCGAGAGTATCAAACTCTTCCTGAGAGATTGTTCCCGCTTCGAGCAGTTCTTTAAGGCGTGCAAGTTTCATAGTGTTTTCCTCCTCGCTCCATATAGAAGCACTTAAAATTTGTTCGATTCTCCATGTAGAAGAAACGGATTTATATAAAAAAGAACACCGTTTAGATGTCCTTGTTTTATCGATAGATTCTCACGCGATTATCGGCTTGCTTATCCGTGAGTGACGGCATTGCTATCCTTGTCCGATTGCGTAGTATCGTCGCTTCAACAGCCGCCGGACTATTCTCCCGATACCCGGATACCACCTTTAGTCTTATGGTGGGTACTTGTGCAGTTTGGATTAAAGAAGTCAGCACAATAGACTTCTTACACCGTCGGCAGTGCTACGGTCTGCCAGTCCGTCCGGCTTTACGGAGAGCACATCTTAGGCATTATCCATGTTTGGGCTTTGGCTCACATCTGAATCATGCGGTATTCTGTACGTCCGCCACATGATCGGACTCAGCACTACTCACGCTTGGATGGTAGTGTATGGAGCTGACAGCAGGAATCGAACCCGCAACCTACCGCTTACAAGGCGGTTGCTCTGCCTATTGAGCTATGTCAGCAAATATGAACGACTGTTTACAAAAACTTCAAATTATACTGTTGAATTTATACCGCTAAAGTGGTATAATATATACAGAACAAAGGAGAGCGGAACGCCACAAAGAACCGCAGAAAGAGAGAAACAAAATGAGAGAATATATTGCAACCGTAACTTACGTACCGCTTAACTACGAGCCGTCGAAAGGTGATAGATTCACCTCTCAGAGAACAACCATTAGCAAAGAGCTTGCGAAAGAATTAGCAAATCGTGCCGGGTTCACACTCAGCAACTTAGCAACAAGGAGCGCGAAGATCGTAGACAGGCGCGAAGAAAGAGGTATGAAAGTAACAACTTACATCAGCACTCACGACTGCTAAATCAATTCAAGCTGTGATATCGGCTATACGGTCAGAAAGGCTTACACCATGAAATACAACAATCTTTTCGACGCAACCGATACTCTCGGTAAGTATCTTTACTCTTTCGCTGGACACCGTGTTGATACCACTCACACATCGCATATGTTCTCTCTTATGGCAGGTACTATTGCTCGAATGAACAAGAATAAAGCGATAGTTTCTGAGAACTACGAAGCTACAATAAACGCAAAAGGCAAGTCGATTCCGGTTTGCGTCACGTTCTCTGGTCATGACATTTTCAAACCTGTTGACGTTGTAGTCAGCAGAAACTTTCCCGACTGAGCATATACTAAGCAATAGCAGAGCCCGCTGAATCAGCGGGCTTTATTTGTATATCTTCCCTGTACGGTTATCCCTTATCACGATACGTTCAAGCAACTCGAAATCATTGTCTCGCAGTACCTTCTTGATCTGCTTCATCGTTTGTTTCAATCGTTCTTGCTCGATGTTTTGCAACGCTGTGTATGCTGTTGCGTCCTTGTAATGCTCTTGATTATACATATTGTCCTCCCCTGTGTTGGCAGGAACGGTGGGAATCGAACCCACAATAGCAGGAGTCAAAGTCCTGTGCCTTACCATTTGGCCACGCTCCTATAGCGGGCGTATGAGTTTCAACGCCCTATTTGAAAGGAGAATGTAATTTGCTATTTAATCCCGCCGAAGTATTTGAATTTCTTTGCCCCTTTGACCATTTCATCGTGGGAATTTCACTTGACATTCATCAACATTTTTACATATGTTTTACCAAGTTCATCATCTTCGGTTATGCCGGTAATTGTAAAATCTGCGCCGCGTCTTATTAAGAACTCATATTCAGTATTTTTGAAGTCTTCGCCAAAATCATTGATATATGCTCCTCTCCCTTTGCCCGCTGGTATGCTGATATAGAACACGACAGGCTTTGTAGTAGCAACACGATTCCCACTAAGAACAGTAGTACTCATGAATCCATCATCATGATATTTACTGCCAACTAATTCAGCAAGTTCATCTATACCGCCACTATTCTCAAATAATATATCTAATGATTCTTGGCTCGCTCCTCTTTGCACGAGAATATTATCTTTCAAATCGAAAGTCGCGATTGCGTCGTCAAGCTGTTTTATTCGCTTTTCTACCCTGTTTTTTCTTTCTGCCGTCCATCCTTTTGTTGCACCACTGCGGTTACGAAGATAGCTATTTATATCTACATATCCTCCGGCTGCATACGAATAGATTGCGTCGCTTTCATCCTGCGACAGTTTTTTCTTCCACTGTGCATATTGGCTTCTTTGCTTCGCCAATATGTTGTTGGCGTTTGCATAATTGTCGTAATAAAAAAATTGGTTTATGGTTTCGCCATCGTAGAATTGCTTATAATTGTTTTCTTTATCAGTAGTTGTAATATATTTTTTTCTAATTGTCGCTTCACTCTTGCCCGTCGCCTTTGCGAACTCTTCAACGGTCATGAGGTTATATTCGAGAAAACAGCGGCAACGGCAGTCATTCGCCGCGTCTCCGCTTTGACCGGGGGCTTTTGTCTTGATACCATTGCCCAAATCGAAAAGCTCACCGACTTTGATTGTAACGCCCTCCATTTGTTGATGGTTTGCCGAGCCTTTGCCTTTTACGATCTTCCAACCGTGTTTTGTCTTTCTCCGCTGATTGGGACGTACTCGTTCGTCTTTCATGGTACGCCATGTTACCGCATAGATCAGGTTGCTATTACCCTTCATCTTGCTTTGAAGGTTCTCAGCGCAATCCATGAAGCCGCTCTCGACGTTCCTATGCGATTCTGTGCGGGCTATGTTCATTGCCTTGCTGTAGCTCACGCCGACACGCTCTGATATGCGCTTTGCCATTGTTTCATAGCGGTCGCCTTGCATAAGTCCGATATTGAGTTCCTGCTGTATCTGATATATGATTTCATTCCGGTGTTTTTCAAGTACCGGAGAGAGTGTGAGCTTGCTTATGTTGTTGTTCACAGCTTGCCGTAACACGTTCGGGTTTGTAGCAATGTCTTTTACAGCCTCTGCGAACTTTCCGGCTTTTTCGGCTTTTGCGAATGCTTCTGCCATGCCTTTATAGCTCGTCTTATATGTGTCATTGACAAGCTGCATGATTTCTTCCTGCACTTGCGGAGTCATGGTGTCAACGTTCTTTGCAATCTCTCGTAAAAACCGCGCCCGCTGATTCTGTGCATCCAGATAAGCTATATACAGTCGTCCGTCTCCGTCCGCATATTGGGTGTACTTCTTTGCAATAAACGCGCTCAGTTCATCATTCAAAGTGCGATACATTGCCTTGATTTTATCCTCGGTCAGCACTTCACGGCTTTCCTCTATCCGGCGTATCTCATATAGTAACTGGTCGAGACTTGTTTTGCTCTTTGGCAATGTATCACCCCCTTACTGTTATTTCTCTGTGCCTTTGTCTTTCTTGCCGTCTTCCTCCGGCTCGTTGTCTTCCTCACTGTCTGTCTGTTCGTTGTCTTGCTTGCCGACGTTCGCCATCATTGGATTATCCTGATAGAAGTCAATTGCGTCTTCCTTCTCGCGGTCTATGAGATCCATGATATAGTCAACGTCATCTACATTAGGCAACTGAGCAAACGCCCAACGTTTCGGGAATCCAGCGGCAATGTATGCCTGTACCATTTGAGCTTCTGCAAGCTGATCGTGAGGGAAATTCCTGTGAAACTCCATTGAAATCTGGAGCGGGTCAACCTTTATGCCTTTCTTTGCCCAGCTCGACGCAAGTACTTTCCACATATGCTGTGCGGCGGTCATTACATTTGCTTCAAACGCCGCGCATTTTGTTTCAAGCCCATGTAGCTTGAATTTGAGTGCAACACCGCTTGCTGTGCCGAATGTCTCATCATTGAGTTTCGGGGTCTTGCTGAATCGGTATATGTTATCCTCAAGCCGTTGTAAGTGGTGTTCCGTGAATGCGTCGTTTATATCCTTCGTCAGCCACTTAACAGGCTCTTGCAGTGGGTTTGAACCTACTTGCTGTATAACAAGTGAACCGCTCTTCTGCGATTTCTTTATTTCCTCATCGTCTATGTCAACACCAAATACCATGATTGCATGGACGAATGACTCTATCTCATTTGAGTTGTCCGATACCACTTTGTCATAGTCATCAATCAGTGCAAGCACCTTTTCAGCGTCGCCCAAACATTCCGCATTAAAGGGAATTCCTTGTAATGGGCAATAGTCGAATAAGTGCGGACGAACATCAACCATTTCGAGTGATTCAATATCGCCCTTGAATGTAGTGATATTCTTATCGTCGTAAAACTCAGCAATCCATTGCGTTACATCGTTTATGTCACGGATTGCATAATATCTGACTGCGAATTCCGGCTCTTGAATGCAAGTGTCGGATAAAATGATCGTCTCAAATCCGTTGACAGGCATTACGCGCTCTTGCCCTTCCTTGTCGATGTAAAATAATCGACCGGAATAGCCGTAAATGCTCGCATTCTTTGTTGTGACCATATCAACACCAAACATATTGTTTCGTGTTGTGAAATCCGTCAGTACCTTTGACGCTTCATCCACAGCCTTTTCCCCGCCTGTGGATTCTTTTGCTTCATCAGTATCGTTGTAGCTATATGAAATAGGTTCACCAGCGAAATATCCGGTTGTAAAATCGGTTATCTCACTAAAGAAGTCGTTATTGACCTTGTTATTTATCGGGTTTTCTTCTTCCTCGAAATGCGGTTGCCTATCAAATATCGGAACGCCGCCCTCTACCGTTCTGTAGCGGTTGTACAAAGAGCGGTTATACATTGAATTGGGTCTGTGCTTCTGTATGATTTTATGAAGTAGCTCTTTTGTTATCCCGGATTCGCGTATCGCTTCAATCTCAGCCGTGAAATTGGGATAAAGCTGTAATTCATTTCTTGGCATTCTTTTTCACCGCCTTTTTTCTCCTGTAATTCGGGAGCTTCTTATCAAAGTAGACGCTGCCATCCGGAAGAACTGTAAGACCACAATTCAAGCAGACTCTCACGTCGTTTATCTTCTTTGTGTTGCTATGTGTACACATATTATAGTCTCGTCTTTCCGGCTCTCACCCGTGCGGCTAATATCTCGTTATTCAGCGCATATCTCAAAGCATCGATCAGGTGGTTGTTTTCATCAACAGGCTTTGCCATTGCATTTCCGTATTTGTCCTCTTGCCAGTGATATTGTTCTATCTCGTTCTTGAAGTTCTGACAATGAACGTCAATGATAATTTCATAGCTTTGTAACCACCGTATACCACGATTGATACTATCTGCGCCCTTGACCGCTCCAACCGCCTTAATGTTGTTTGTGGCAAGAAAGTCAATTGTTTTTGGCTCTGCACTATCGCAAATGAGATATTGATTTCCACAAAAGTTTCTGCATACTCTCAATAGCTCATCGTCATTCATGCCCGCCTGATACCATTCGTCGAACACATATAGCCTTTTGCGTGCTCTGTCGACGTGTACTTTTATCAATGCGTTCGGGTCGTCCGAGAAACCGAAGTCACAGCCCTGACGTATTCTGTCAAAGCCCGGTATCTGCTCTTTCAAGTCCTCAACGCGCCAATTCTTAAATATGACGTGACCGAGTACACCCCAATTACCGAGTGTATATACGTTGTAGAAGTAGGGGTCTGATTCATCTTCAAGCAGTCGTCTATCTTCATCCGTCAGGAATATGTTGTCTTTGTATGTGGTCTTGACGATCAGAAGGTCTTTGTCTTCATAGACGTTTTTATCGTCCTGCCAACCGCCGAAATAATCCTTGTAGATGAAATGCGTTTTGAGTATCGGGTTAAAGGCTAATAAAATATGCTTGCTTTTTGGGGAACGTCCACGAAGACGTTTTTTAAGCTGTAAGATTGCCTCACGCTTTACCTCTGTTGCTTCCTCTACGAATACACGTTCAAGCACTCCATCAGCCGGAGTTATACTCTTGACCTTTTCAGGGTCATCCAATCCGGCAAACAAGATTTGCTTGCCGTTCAGCAGATTGGTTATGACCATATCAGAAGCGTTTACTTTGAAATATTCTCTAAGCCCCATTCTTGATATGGCTTTGCATATCTCGTTGTATACGCTCTTTCGTATCGTTCTTGCAACGTTACGGCATACAAGCCAATTACACCCATCGAGATTATCCAGAATGATTTTCTGACAGATAAAGAAGCTCTTGCCCGACGACGAGCCGCCATAGAATATTTGCATGAACTGCGGTTTGTTGAGATACGGCATATACGCCGGATTGATTGCTACTGATATATTCATTCATCCGTCACTCTTCCATATCCGCAGGGGTTGCAGCCCTTATGTTTATGTTGATTTCTTTTCCGTCTATATCGCTCTGTATTTTCTCTGTCCATATACCATAGTTCTTCCCAAGCATTTCAGCCGCTTTGTTCGCGTCCGCTATTCTCGTCGGTATCTCAACGATCTTTGGCGTTTCTTTCTCTATGGTCTTCCGTTCCCGCTTGCCTGTATCGGGATTCAGCACCATGCCGGATACCTTTTCTTTTATCACGACGACTTGATTTTCTTTTTCCTCACGTCGCATGACTCGTGTGTAGTATTCAAGTATCTCTTGTATGTTTGCTATGGTCGGTCTCTCAACCTCTTTTAACAATTTCGCCTTATATTCAGAAACCTTAACGTTTTTCAACAGTCTTGACGCTTGAGCATCGGCAGTCTTTTCGCTATATCCTGCGGCAATCGCGGCTTGTCTTGCGTTATGGTTATTCTTGATTAACTCTTGTACGAATTTCTTTTGCTGTTCAGTAAGTTCACGATTCTGTGGTTTCTTGTTCGCCACAACGCCCCCTCCCTTTTCAAATAGTTTCAAAGCGACGCATTCAGCGCCGCTCTCTCGTAAGAATATAGAACGGCACAGTATCAAGTACCGCTATAATAAGTTTAATGAGGTATTGCCCTATCACCATGTTTAACAGAGCAACTTGATTATCAAATATCCAGCCAAAGCCGAAACCGAATGCGATTATAATGAATATCGCCGTGTCTACAAGCTGAGATAACATTGTACTTGCATTGTTTCTTATCCACTTGCTTTTGCCATTGGTCTTTTCTTTGAGCGTGTGGAAGATATGCACATCGAGATATTGACTTGCGAGATAGGCTGATAAGCTTCCGGCAACGAATACCCAGTTCTGACCGAGTAGCTTTACATACGCCGCTTGCATATCCATATCAAGATACGGTGTATAGGTTGTTGCCGCAATAATGAGAGTTGCAAGCACTTGACCGATAAAGCCATATTTGACGATTTTGTTTGCTTCTCGCTTGCCCCACATTTCCCCGACAATATCGGTAATCAGATAGCAGATCGGATAGCATATCACAGCCCCTGCAATTGTTACCGGATTTCCAAATAGCGTTATGCCTGTATCAATGACCTTTCCTGTTATTACATTTGAGATAACGAGTGAAACGATGAATACGATTGTCAGGATATTGAGTGCTTCCGGGGTTCTTCTCAAATGTCGTCACCCTTTGTCACTTTGACATGAAGGTGAGTATTACTGAATGCTTCAATGGTTACTTTTGTTTGCACCGGTGCATACAATTGAAGTTCTTCGTAGATATCTTTCGCGGCTTCTTCAATCGTCAGGCTGAGACCGCTCAATCTATTAAGATATTGGTCAAGGTCGATATAACCCATATAGTATTTGTCAGGCACAAACTTTATTGTGACATCAGCCGTGTAATAGTCTTTGCCTATAGGGCAATACAGATTAATGCGTTTGTCCGCTTCAATCAGATTGATTTTTTGAAGGTTCTTTATCAACTTACGTCAACTCCTGCTAAGGTATTTTTGATACTTAATCCATTCGTTGAGAGTGATAAGCTCAATTTCTCTCTGTTTGTCCTTACGTGTTCCGTGATTTGCGGGAGTGATCATTTTCATCTGCCCATTTGAGTACTTAAAAAAGCTGCCAAACCTTCGGCAACTTAACCATGTTGTACTATCAACGGAATAGAATTTATACTTTGTTACGTCTTTCGGCGTGAAGCCTAACCCATGTACCTTTGTCCCATTGTCGTATGCATACCTTACCATTTTGCGAATGATAGGATATTCATTCCGTTTGATATGCTTGATAGCAAATCCCCCGATTGCTATGTAGTCATAGTCGTTTACGAGCCGTTTGAACTCTTCTATTCCTCTTGACTTATGCCACACCGGAATGGTTTTCTTGCCTGTTTCCCGCTCGATCTTTGCGCGTATGCGTTTTACTTCCTCATACCCGACTATCACATCAATATCAAGCTCGAAGAAGTGATCTACGTCATTTTCATTGATGAATGCTATATACTTGCTTATGTACTCATTCCAATTGACTTTCCCCTTCGCCCCATTCATAAAGGTGAATGCTCCGCTGTCGAGCAGAAACAAATCAGCGCTTTTGATCAGCGGCTTCTGAAATGGTCGGAAATAGTAAAAACTTTCAAGCACGTATGGGACATTCTGCAAGTGAGGTCTTGTGCTATCAAATACGCCCGCCGTTCCTGCAAGGCATAGCTTCATAGTTCAAACTCACAGCCGCATGAAGGACACTTTGCTTTTTTCGGCTCTTTCTCTTTCGGCTCTCGTTCTACAAGAAAGTCTTGCAAGTCTTCATTTGACATCGGGTCGAGCATATCTTCGAGTTCCCATTCTTCAAACCCTGTAAGTTCGAGATCAAAGTCAATGTCTTGTAAGCTCTCCATTTCAGCGCGTAGAAGCTCGTCGTCGAACCCTGTGTTCATGGTGAGCTTGTTATGCGCTATCGCGTATGCCTTTCTCTCCTGCTCCGTCAGGTGGTCAAGCCGTATGCAATAGGCTTCTTTGTAGCCGAGTTCCTTCAATGCAATGTAACGCCCATTTCCGACGTAAATCACATTGTTCTCTCCTGCTATTCCGAGCGGGTCGATATTCCCGAATGCTTGAATGCTATTCTTAATCTGCTCGATCTGTTCCGGTGTGTGCTTCTTAGCGTTGTTCTCATATGGTGTGAGTTCTTCAATGCCAAGTTTAATAATCTGCAATAATACCACTCCTTCATAGTAGTGCTATCACTGCAAACATTCACCCCTTGTTTACGCCGCCGTCTCCCGCCCCTGACAATATGCGCGGTGTTATTTCCCTGATATCCATAATAAAACCCCACTCAGCATACGCCGAACGGGGTTAACAGAAAGAGAGCAATTTAAGTATAGATTTTCACTATACAATATTATATCATACCGTACTTTTTTTGTCAATACGTATTTTTCACAATTTTGCGCCTTTTCTTTTGCTGATTTTGCATAGTGCTCCTCTGTATAGTCTGAAAAGCCGTTGTTCGTTCCACTTTTGAGCGGGAAATTCGCCTATCATGCAGTTCAGACAGTTCTTCCATGAGTTCCCGCTATAGAATCGATACCTGAGCATTGTTATTTGCTCAACAGATATGTTTGCTTCCCTACAGATAACATACATCACGTCCCATTTTTCATCTATATCATGCAACAGACCGTCGCGCTTTTCGGTCAATTCCTCTGACTTAACGATATAGTCCTCAATGGAGTTCCTTGCTTCTCCGCCACCTCTCGGCATATCGGATATAACTTGAGCTTTCGGTTGGGTCATCACCCTTAACTCCTCTATCCGCTCTTCAAGGTTCGCAATGCTTCTTCGCAGTCTCAAGATTTCGTCCAGTTCTCTCATTTTGCACCGTCCTCATCTGCTAATATTGCTTTTATGCGGCTACGTGTGCAACCGTTCAGCTCTGCCAATATGGTTATATGCCTTGTCGGGTCTTCCGCATTCTTATGCCTATAGCGTATTTCTTCATCGCTCATCGGCAATTCGTCTCCAGCCGGTAATTCGTTGTTCCGCCTTTTTTGGTTCTTGCAATGCTGTTCATATGCTACTCGCCTGAGTTCTCGATTCACAGCAATACGTGGCTGCAATATACCTTGCTTTTGTAGCCGCTGTATCCGTGCTCTCACACTTGTCTCTGTAGCGTTAAGCATTTTTGCAATGTACACGTTGGTGTGTCCCTCATTGTATGCCTTAATGAGTATCTGATTTTCTTCTTGCGTCCACTTTTTATGTTCGACGTTTCTCATCTTCTTACTCCTCGTCCATATCGCCAATCTCCCTTATGTAGACCTTGACCTCATCTGTTTTACCGTTTTCTATCGTGTGATAGATTTGCTTGACGTACCGGCGGCTGTCATCTTTGAGAATTCCGTTCTTCACCATTGCGTCAAGGATGAATTTCTGACTGCTCTGAATGTTATCTACGTCCCGGCGGTTAGTAGTCTCATAGAATATCATGTTGATAATACACTGAGTTGCAACCGGCTTTAGCGTTCCTGCCGTCAGTGCTTGCTTGATATCCCATCCGATAGCTTCTTCTATGTCCGCCTTGAACTGTGCTCCGGCGTATCTGTTCGCTCTGTTCTTTTGGATGACCTCATTCAGTGAAGGAAGTTTCCTATGGATTGTGAATTTATTGATATGCGTCTCCCCCAATCATAATGTTTCGTACTGACACATTCATCCCAGCATGAATGCTTTCATTTTGGCTAACGCTCTTCTTTGTATTCTGCCAACCCACGGCTGTGTTAAGCCTAATATTTCCCCGGTTTGCTGTTGCGTTTTGCCGTGATTGAATACAAGATCAATTACGCTCTTTTCACGGTCATCGAGCACATTAAAGGCTTTGATAAGGTCTTCATGCTCTTCGAACCGTTTTTCGAATTCGCTGTCGTCCGATATCGTATCCTCAAATTTCGTTTTCTCGCCTTCGCCATAAACCGGTTCGTCGAAAGACTTAATGACTATGCCATTCTTTTTCCCGATTGTATCTCTGAACAGCATCTTTATTTGATTCCTTATGCAATACGCACCATATGTTGAGAACTTGTATCCTTTGCTTTCGTCATATGTTTGCGCCGCTTTTACAAGCCCGATGTTCCCTGTAGAGACAAGATCATCATATTCAATGCCGCGCCCCTTGTATTCCTGCGCTACCATGTGAACGAGCTTCAAATTGTCTTCTATGAGATTCATGTTATTACCTCATCAGCAATGCTATAGCGTTAAGCACATGGAGTGCAATCCATATGAACGTCAATGCAATCATCGGCGGGTCTTCCCAGTACTTCCTATCAAATAACGTCGTCACCATGATTAGCACTGCGAATACGATATTGAACACTGCTAAGGCTGTATATGTCATACGCCAATCACCTCCTTGAAGCCCGGCAGAGACTCAATCCACTTGCAGAACTCACGCCACTCCGGCAATCGGTGTGCTTTCCTCTGCTGATAAATTGTCTTGAGTTGCCTGTAATTGGTTGTCATCCCTGCTGTAAGCCGGAAGCCGCATGGATTTGTATACAGTACTCGTAAGTAATTGTCGGGCGTAGGGTCTTCGTTGTACTTTGCCACGAGTTCCTTCATGATTGCTATGCAACGCGAATCGACATATTCGATATACGCTTTGTCGAGATCGAATTTCGTTATTCTGTGCATTGTGGATTGTGATGAAACGAAATCGAAGAAATGATACCTTTCGGCTTCAACCCACGCCTTGTTTGTAAACGTCAAATCGAACTGCACGATTATTCCAGTCAAGAATTGATCATGCCCCGTGCCAGTAGCACATCCGGCGAGTGCCTTTGTCATCTTAGTAATTTGAGTCGTACATTCATCAACATTAGTTGACATCGGATACTTCGACCGCTTGACGCTTTCCTCATATCCGTAGACTTTTACGTTCTCACATATTTGCATTGCGAAACTCCCTTCTATATCTCCCTATGTATTTTCGAACGGTTTCAGGATTCCTTTTAAGATGAGAAGCAACTTCTTTGTAATTGTCGAAGCAATGTTCGCGAATGTAATTTTTCTCATCATCTGTGTATATTGGAATTCCATCAATCGTTTTCTGCAACCCAGTTTGGAACGAATGTAAAGTGTTTTCGCTTCTCGTAACCCATTCGAGGTTGTCAGCGGAATTGTTTAATTTGTCGCCGTCCTTATGATTCACATAGCCCTTGCCGGGTTCGTGCGGGCAAAAGGCAGTAGCAATAATTCTGTGAAACTCGATGTTTTGTTTGTGAAATATGCCTTGCCGATAGCCGCATCGGTTTACACTGCCAATCATCGTTTCGCCATGCAAATTGAAAATCATTCCGTTTCGGAACGCCACGTAATCATCCATGAAGACAACTCCGTGACTTGGGTTAAGCCCATATTTCTCAACGTTTGTGCGAAAACGGTTCAGACGATAGCTGATAGCGGCTTCTTGTGCATCAGAAACTGTATCGTGTGTACCTAAATAAACATACTTGCAGTGATTAGAGCAAAACGCTTCGAATCGTCCGTTACTCGTTTGTCTATAGCTCGCTCGTTGAGAGTTCCGTATGGCGGATTCCCATTGCTCGTCATTCATTGTGAGCATCATTGATTTCCTTCGCCTTTCTCTTGTATTCGCTACAAGTTCCTCCACATTTTTTCTTCGTGCAGTTCAAGCAGATATTCGCAAGCCCTGCGTCGCGCCTGACAGGTTCTTCGTGCCCCTTTACACGATTCGGAAGCGGGAATTTTATTGGGTTATAGCTAATCCTCATCTCTCAGTTTCTCCATATCTACGCCGATTTCTTTCAGCTTGTATTCTGCCGGAAATGTGTCGTCACTCTCGAAGAACCGCCGCATTTCCTCGTATTCTCTGCCAATTGCTTTATAGGCTCGCTCTAAGCGTCCTTTGCCAAACCCGAATTCAACATGAAGCGCCCATAGAATCATAGTGTCAAGCCCTCGCATATATGCTTTCTCTTGCTCTATGATTTGTCGCCGAATTTCTTTCTTCATAGCGGCATTGCTTTGAGAAGACATTCCGTATCGTGCTTTCATATGTTCTCCTTTGGCTCGTAATATGGGCATTGTCTTTCCCATACTTCCGCTTTCAGTGACTCATTTATTGGCATCGGAATATCAAGCCACCTCATGAGGTCTCTCGGTGCAATGCACCATGCTTCCGGATTGATCTTCCCTTTTTCCCAAAGAGATTTCCTATAGTACTTACATTCATCGCAACGTGTTATTTCTTTCATGGTTACTCTTCCTCTATGACTACTGTCGCGTTACACGTTGGGCACTCTGATTCGAGCGTGAAGTCGTTGTGAGTGTCCTGAGAAAGGATATAATCGTCTTCGTCTGCGTCGAACACGCACCCACAGTAAGGGCACTTGAACCGTCTCGTCGTATCCTCTATCTTGCCGGGCTTGATAATCCTTTTCATGTTATGTACCTCTCATGATATTTCTTCCATTGCCGCTTCGAGTTCTTCAAGCGGTAATGTTTTTGCGGTCTCGTCTTTGTAGCACCATGCGTCGAAATGGTCGAACTTGCATCCCTTGCACGTTTCATGCGATTTGCAATACTTTCTCAAGATAAGCCCTAACCGTTCCTGCTTTCTAATCTTCTGCCTTAATATTTCGTTCTGCTTCATATCATTCCTCTTTTTCATCAAGACCAAGTAGCTTCTTCATCTCATCGTATTCGGCTATAACCTTTTTTCGCCGTCTGTTCTTACCGTTCACTTCAATCGGGAAACACCGTTCGATTATGCGGTCATAGATTCGTGCATTGCCGATGTCCGTCGGCGTTTTGATTTCCTCTATCGTCATGTTTGTTGTGATAATAAACGGCAATCCTGCGCGGTATCGGCTGTCGATAATGTTATATACAATCTCCTGCATATACTCGCTCTTTCTCTCAGCCCCAAGGTCATCTATCACAAGCAATTGGAACTGATTGAGGCTGTCTATGTATTCCTGCTTGCCTTCGAACTTCCCCTGTATGGTATTCGTCAGCCTTGCAAAGTTCGTAACAAGCACCGGATACCCTTTGTCTATCAGCGCATTTGCCACTTCACACGCCGCATATGTTTTCCCTTTGCCGATACTTCCATAAAGCAGAAGTCCCTTGCCGTGCTTCTTCAACTCCGCGAAATTGTCAACGTAATTCCGCATTGCTTTTGTTATGCGCTCATTTGCCATATCGTCATTCTCGAACGTCCAGTTCTGCATATCACTTTCAGGAAATCCGGTTTTGCGGTATTCTTTCGTCCGTCTCTCGAATTCCTCTCGCTTCATTGCCGCTTCCTCTGCGTCGCGCTTCTCCGTCATACATTTGCACAGGCACATAGGACGGCGTACAGCTCCGAAAATATTCACCTCTGTCTGTTTCTTCGTGTGACAATTACCGCAATAAAGCAATCCGTCTTCCCCGATGTAGTCCCCCTCATTCGCCTTTATGCTGAGCTTCCCCTGCTCGATAATTCCGTCAATTGTCTCTGCTAAGTTCATGGTCTGCCCTCGCTTATTTCAAAAATGCAAGATCGTCTTCCGCAAATGGGTCTACGGCTACATTACAGCCGTTTGGGATATAGTACTTTCCATTTTTCACCTCATATTCCTTGCCATTAATCACTTCTCTTCGTGCGCCGTATTGATTGCCTTGAGGTGGTGCATAGCCGTTTGCCTGATCTTTGAGCGGATACACTGATTTCCAGTTGTGCATGATTGCCGTTTCAAGCATCTGCTTTTGCCGATCTATGCTGTTTGGCTCTAACTCCTTGACTTTGCCTATCAGCATTTTCAACGCTCTGTTAGTCATCGGCGATTTGTTGAGCTTCCGCATTTTGATATATTCGCGGTACAGCTCCCGGAGTTCTTCGTCCTCTGTTGCGTTGTTGATAATGCTGTCGTATGTGTCTGCCGCAGGGGATTCTTTCTTTCTTTCTTTAGTATTATTTTTAGTGGATGAGTATTTAGTAGAAGGATTTATTTGCTCTGTAGTTGAATACTCGCCCTCTTGTAGTTGACTACCACACTCTCTTGTAGTTGAATACTCGGCTTCTTGTTCCTTATCCTTGTTTTTATATTTGGTATCAATCAGCTTTCCGTACATTTTTCCAAACCTATAGTATGAATATGTGCCGCCTTCTCTAACAATGGTACGTTCTAATATCTCGAATTCGCACATCTTTTGAAGCCTGTCGGCAAGTGCTTGCTTTTTTATATCAAGTAGCGGCAAGTCTTCAATCATGTTCTTATACGATACCCACACATATAGAAGACCATTGATTTCTGTCTTCCTCATATTGGGGTAAAAGTCCACAATCCACCGTAGAATTTGCAAATCGGTGCAATCGAGCTTTATCTCTTTTGTTTTGCCTTTTTTGTCGCTTATCGTTTTTCTAAATGTGACGGCAGCTTCTTGACTGAACCCATTTATTGAATATTTCACTTTTTGCCCTCTCTTTTGTATGACCGTAGTATTTCATTCAAGTCATTTTTATCGATATACACACGACCATTAAAATTTTCGAGTTCGATTCCTAAACGCTTTGCGTCCTTTTTCAACGCCCAGACGGTATAATCGTTACAACCGGCTTCTCTTGCTTTGCGCTTGGATACAGGCAGTCTATAGTACGACTCTGCTCCCATATATTTGTTATACTCAGGTTTGTATTTTGCTATATAAAAGCTTTCCAACTCATCAAGTTCCGACTCATCGCAAGGCAGTATTTTCACGTGATCAAAAGCCTTGTCTACCGAATGTTGGAATGGTCTTCCTAACCCCAGTTTTGTTTTGCCTACATATGCCACTTCGCCATTCTTCATGAGAAAATAGATGAATGATTGCTGTGGCATTTCAAATTCAATTATTCCATCTGCTTTTTCATCGAATTTCATAATTCCCGTCCTAAATATAAAAGCCTCCAGAATACCCCGAGGTTGCGGCTCGGAATATCCCAAAGGCTAAAGGTTGCAGCTATTCGTAAGTCGTAGTCAGACCGCAACTTCCGGCTACAACCTTCTGATATAATTATACCAGAATAATATTAAATTTTCTACAATTTGTTGTAAATAGTCTGTTAAATGTGTCGTTATGGCACATCGAAAGAGTTAATATCCGACCTTCTCAAGTGCATACTCTATCTGTTCGTCTGTAAACCCGACAAACTCAAGCTGTTCCGCAAGCTGTGATCTCGACATTCCCATCACGTCAAGCAGGTTCTCAGCGCATTCTGCCGCTTCTACATTCCAGTCAGCCCCGCAATTGTCTGCTCCGTATGTAGCTTCTTCGGTCGTATACCCTTCGAACTCAAGCTGTTCAATCATCTGAGTGCGTGAGAGTGCTAATGCGCTTATGTACGATTTTGCGCTCTTTTTCGCATTTCTCTTCCCGATTGTCGTGCTATCATCGTCCGCAGTGCTTTTCTTGCTATCGATCTTTAAGATTTTTTCTATCGTCGATTTGTCTTCGTCAATGTGTGACCGCTGTTCTTGCTTGACCGGTGCGGTCTCGATGATTGACGGCTCGTCGTCTTTGTAAACAGTTACGATAGCGAAAATTCCCACCGCCGCAACGGCGGCTGATAACAGTGCGTTGAGTATGCTGAGTACCTTGTTCATGATGTTCTCTCTTTCTCCCCGGTAAGTCAGATAGGACAACTTTCATTCAGCCTTATTCTTTAGAAGGGCAATTCTTCCCCGTCCTCAAGCGTCTCAAACATTGGAGCTGTGGTAGGCTCTGGAGCGCTTATAGGTGCGGTATAGGAGGGGGGCATATAAGAAGTAGACTGATTGCCTTCCTGCGTCTGTTCGGCTCTTTTTTCGCCTGTAAAGTGTGCTTTTGAAGCAACCACCTCAGTGACGTACCGCTTCGTTCCATCCTTCGCGGTATAGTTCCGCACATTGATACTTCCTTCAATGCAGATCAGGTTGCCTTTACCGAAGTATTTGCATATCATCTCCGCCAGCTTCTTATGAGCTACGATGTTGATAAAGTCCGTCGGTCTTTCCCCTGCCTGTGTCTTGTAGTCTCGTTCTACCGCAATCGAGAACGACGTTGTGAATGTTCCATCCGGGAACGTTTTCAGTTCGGGAGCGGCTGTAAGTCTTCCCATTAAAATGGCTCTGTTCAGCATATTGTTTTACCTCATTCTTCTACTTTTTCAAGTGTTTTTTCAATACAATCTATGCACAGCTCTTTGTCATCATAGTAATAGAGCTGTGTTTCCTCTCCGCAGTTATCACAGTAATAATGCGCTACGTCTTTGTAGGGACAACTACTACCGAGACATCCTATCTCGGGCGGGCATCCCACGCACTCGTCTTCTATCGTTTTCATACGCACATCCTTTCTGCCGGAATTATCCCGGCTCTATGACTTTTCGGAATTTGGATTCCGGTATCTCCCACGGTGTTTCACCGTAGCAGTTGTGGAAATCAACTATCCATGTTTTTCCCTCCTTTGACCATCGTGACATTATATGCCCTCTTGCCCCTGCCGGAATTGGCGTTCCGACTATCGGGGCTGTCATCTCCACTAAGTCACCTTCGCAAACTTGCATTTTTCCCATACTATGTCGCCTTTCTGCGGGAGAATTTAGCCGCTCCCGCTCGGCTGTTTGTTTACGCCATTGCTGCGTTCAGCTTGTTATTGCGTTTTGATTCGATTGTCTCACTTCCCCACATGGTACGAATTTCGTCCATTGTGAATGTCTTCTTGCCGATTTTGTGATAACCTTCGTTGTGGAAATACCATGCACACTTGTTTTTGCTCCATCTGAAATGAAGCTCTTTCAATGCTTCACGGTACTGCTTTGTGTTTCCGCTCACCCAGAGCCATGAACCGCACACCTCAATGATGATTCCTTCAAGGGTAATCAAACGGTTTACGATTTCGCGGAACTGTTCGGGGGTCTCGGTCGTTTCCTCTTTGGCGAAGTACGTTTCACCGCTTGCGTTCTGGCGTACATTCTTGAGCCGTTCGAACAGCTTGTCGTATTCGGCGTTGATTTCCTTCATTTCGGCATCGCTACCACCGAGATCGGGATGGTGCTTCATTGCAAGCTGCTTGTACTGCTTTTTAAGCTCTTCGAGGGTTTGCGGATTGGTGAACCATTTCATTGTGTTTCTCTCTTTCTTGCCTTGCGGCTTTCTTATTTACATATATATTATACCACTTTCGCGGTATAGGTTCTATGTTATTTTTTGAAGATTTTGTAAATTGATATTCATAATTACACACAGAAAGAGAGAAACTATAGATTCATTCTTCTCTGAGAAACGCTTCAATCACGTCTCGCTCTGATCGGAATACAAGCCGGATTTGTCCGTCAAGGTAGCCTTTGTGTTCTTTGTGTCTTATCCGCTTGAGCTTCTTGAAAACACTCACGTATTCACGTTTTATAGCCTGTTTCCATTCATCCTCAGTTGCAAGCTTGATTCCGTACTTTGTGTTGCTGATAATGATCTTCTGAACGACTGTGCTGCTGTTTATCGCCATGATGTCTTTGCTCATGATGCGCCTTGCCTTCGTACTGTGGAAATTGTCGCTATCAATCTGGCAGTACCATTCCGGCAATGCGGTAGCTATCTCTTCCTGCTTTGTCCACTGATTTCCGCGCTCTTTGAGGTATCGGTATAATGCCCATTGGCGAGAATTCAGTTCGCTCATGCTATCACTCTCCTATATGTAGCTGCGACCGAAAATCGCAATAAAGTCTTCTACACTCCATCCATAGTGTTTCATAGCAATCCTCTGCACTTTTGCTTGTAATGCGCGACATATTTCAGCGTTCTTATGAACTGCATTTTCGCCGAAGATATGGCAGCGATTGTGGCATATGTACACTTTCAATCCGTACTGCTCGCTCTTGCTCCGGTTTGCCGTTCCAAAGAAAACGTGCTAATGGTGGCAATCAAGTGGGTCAGCGCGTCCGTTCCTTTCGCATATATAGCAGTGGGTTTTGTCGCTCTGCACGATAGATTTAGCCATTTCATCGCCTCCAATCTGCCGCATAGGCTTTAAGAAGATCGGTCTGCAAATTCTCATCTTCCTTGTTCCCGAAAAATTCAGCCCGCATAAAAACAGGTCGGTATTTCTCATGCGCTTTGATCTTCGCGTTCTCGATATCGCGTTGCGTGTGGTTGCACATGAACTGTCTGCAAATCCACGGTCGTATGCTGTAGATCAGACACTTCCTGTTTGCTTCATCGCGAAATGGGCATGTCATGTCAACTCCGGTCAGGTAATTGTGCCGCTGTTCCTTGATGTTGTGTTCCTTGACATATGCTTTTATTGCCTTGATTTCCTTGTTGCTCATCGGGAGAAGGTCGCTACAACATTGACCACAGCTTGAGCATTTGCCGCCGATAGTGAAATCTGTTACCATAATGGCTTATTCCCCTTCTTTCAGCAGTATGAAATTTATCACCACTATGTCTGTTATTATCGGGTCTTTTGATTTCAAGTCCCTTTTTATGGCATCTATAGCTTCAAAAGAGTCGACCTTCTTTTTCGTCGTCAGGTATGCAGTGGCAACCGCCGTCACATTTGGCACTCGTGTTACCGCATAGACCACATAATACTTATACATTGTGTTTCTCCTATCTTGCTGATTCCCACAGCGATAGCATATTCGCTATCTCTTCATCCGTCTTTGTTTCGATTCCGACCGCTTCACAGTCCTGAATGATGTTCTCTATCAAACGGCTCATTTGAGCGGTATCATATGTACTACTGCCGTAATAAAGAATCACGTTTGTACAGCCCTCAATTTTGCTCTGAAATGTATCGGTCTGCCATCCGAGTCCGTTTTGCGACCACTTATCGCATAGGCATTCAACCGCCTCATCTTTCACACATACTGTTTCAGACACGCCGCCGATTTCCTTTATCGCGTTTCGGTATATTTCTTCTTTCGTTGTGTTTAACTTTTCGGCGAGCTTGTCCATAAGCGTCCAGCAGTAGGCGTTAGCGTCAAGCGACCGCTTTTTTCTGTATTTGCCTATCTTGATTGACAGCTTCTCGCACTGATTCAGTTCATCGTACAATTGCTTGACCATCGGCTTCTCGTTGATCTCTAAAGTCAATTTTGCTTTGCCTGTCAAAAAGTCGATATTGAGCGATTCAATCTTCCCTGTCAGTTCGTTCATTGTTTTCGTCCTCATCTTTCAACACATAGCCGTGCGCGTCTGCATTGATTTCATTGATAGTTTCCAACGTCCGTATGATACGGTCGTTCTGCTTTTTGGGGGTTTCCAGTAGCTCGACTATCCGATACAGTGCTTTCAGTACCTTGCCTTGATAGTCCACTTAATCACCTCCTTTCCATTTGCCAACAAACCGACACATCAATTACTCTCCTTTCTAATTACGACATTGGTTTTGTTGTGTATGCTCACCCTGAGCGGTTGACGTGCGTCCTTTACATACTTGAACAGTTGCTGATACGCATTCTTTGCTTCTTTGCAAGTGTCGTATTCAAGGCATACGTTCGTATTCTCAGACGCAAGAAGTTCGTGCGTCTCATTGAACTCTGCGTCATAGCGTGATTTTCTTCTTTTTGCGTTGTACTTGATGTTATACGTCTTCTTGCTGAACATTTTCGTTCTCCCTTTCACTTTTTTCTCTGTGACCATGCAAATACTCATAGCGGCTATTCTCACCCATGTTTTCAAGCAAAAACTCTTCTGCTTGCTCTTTGCTCAAATGCCTGTTTGCCACATTCAGCTCGTAACAGTATTCGCCCGTTTCCAGTTTGGCGTTTATGCGTTCCTGTAGGTCTTCCTCAGTGTAATTTCCCTCTATGAGGTACAAATCATAATCGCTTGCTTCTATGCCGTCCAGATTGGCTGTATCCGTCGCATAGAGTGCTTTCTCGTTACCCATGAATATCCGATAACCGCATTGTGGGACGTTGTGACATAGCCGAATAGGGCTTATCTTGAATGTTCCATAGTCATATGTTTTGTCAATCTCATAAACGTCTATGCTGTGCTTCGGCACTCCTGCTTCAACCAACGGCATTACAAGCCATTCGCAGCAGCCGAACCGGAGTGTTGCGCGTTCATCTGCAAGCCGCTTTATAGTACTCGGCTGAAAGTGATCAGAATGGATATGCGTGAGTAATACCAGTTTCAGATTCTTGTAAACGTGGCTGAGAGTCTTGAAAGGTACGCCAACGTCAACCAGAATGTTCCCGCCGATCACAACGGCATTGCCTGAGCTTCCAGTTGCAATCACATCATATTCCATTATTCATCTCCTCCTTCCGGGTTACGAACTATTCGCAGTTCGTAACCCGACCGTTTCTTACTGAATATCTGCCATTGACAGCACGTCGCCTTGAGGGGCTGCCGGTGCTACGCCTTTGAGCATTTCGCACACTACTTTGTACTGCTCCTGCGTTGTCTGCTTTGTTATGCGGTACTGTGCGGCACACTGTATCGGGTCGAATCCCTTCTCTTTGCAGAGCTTTATGAACTCATTGCGGTAATTCACTGCGGCGGTCTGCTGTGCGGGCTGCTGCTGTGCGGCGGGCTTCTGAGTCTGTCCCTTGCCGTCGTTTGTGGTATCGCTGTCCTTTGTGTCGTCGATGTCGAACAGTCCGTTCAGCGCATATTTGCGAGCGTATGAACTGCTTGCTCCCGTGACCTGCGAGCCATCCATCCCCTTCTTGGATTCTTCTTCCCTCGCATAAGCTGTTATTTCTATGCTTTCGCAGCTTTCCACGTCGATAAAATGCGCCGTCGCTTCAACGTAGTATCTTCCTCCCATCTGTATTACCTTGTCGGTAAGGTAAACCGTTGTTTTGTACTTCACGTTTAACGGTTTAACCGCTTCGAGAATGTCCTCGCAACTCCGGTAATTGTAGTTTCCGAATTTATTGTACTGTCCTTTGGGCGCTTTCAGTTCTGACTGAATAGCGAGTAACTTTTCGTACTTATTCATAGATGTAGCCGTTCCTTTCAAGGAATTCCTTTAATTCCTTCAATTTCGTTCTTGTTGCTTTGACGGTGAATCTGAGTGTCAGCACCGGTTCTTCCACAATTGGCGGTGCGACCGTTTCAACCACTGGCGGCGTTAAGGGTTCTGTGACTTTCTCCACCTTTGTCACCGCTTCTTTTAACGCTTCTTCACGACGCTTGCGTTCTTCTTCTCTTGCTTTTGCTTCTTCAATCGCCTTGAAGCGGTTGACCACCGTCGTAATAGCCGCCGATACATTCAGACTGTTCTTGTATTCATACAAGATTTCGTCTTTGTGTTCCTGCGAATCTATCAGATTCAGGTCGTCGCTTATGCGGTCAAGGAACGCTTTTGCCTGTTCTTTCAAGCCCTTGAGGCTTGCTGAGAGTGTCACATTGATTCCGGAGTTTGCGAACGTCACAAAGTCAATGTTCTTGCTCTGACGGTACTCTTCGAAATACTCCGTTACCTCTTTCCGCTTCTGCTCTTTCAGTTCGTTTTCAACACTGTTGATTTTGTCTTTCAGCTCGGTGTCTGCTTTCCGGAATACATCCGTTATGCACTCCTTATAAACCGCCTCGAACTTGTTGTACGGTGACATTACCGCCGTCTTGACTTCCTTGCGCTTGTCTTCCCAGAATGCAAGCTCTTTGTTAAGCTCTGCCCGCTTTTTCTTGATTGTCTGCACCGTTTCTTCCGCGCAGACAAGGCTCAGGGCTTCTTCGGTTTTTGCGAGAACATCAGCCTTGATTTGATGAAGCTGTTCCTCTATTATCGGAAGCTGTTTCACAGCTATCATTTCGTTGTTATTCATCGGTCTTGTTATCCTCGTCGTCAATTTCTTCCCAGAACTCATAGCGATTGTCGCTGTTGTCGTGGCCAATCGCATCGAGAACGCTCATCACGTTGAGCTTGCTCATGCGGTATGTCGTTCCGCTTTCCTTGTCGAGAACATGAACCTCGACACCATTTCTGAGCTTATCGAGAACCTCGAACTCATAGACTGCCTTGTATGTTTTCATTGCTTGATACCTCTTTCTGTTATTTTTCTTGTCGCTGTTTCCAACAGCCGTGGATTATGTATTTGCGCTTGTTGGGCAATGCGAAGCCCGATAGGGTTGTTTCGCATGATTATCACCTTCCTTTACAATGTTTCATTGTGACGCATTGAGGGCGGTTTTGCCGCCGCCCTCGGCTTGATTCCCCTTTCTGTTCTTTAATAATTTGCTTTTTTCATATTTCGCGGTGAATTTGCGATATACGTTTTGTTACTTCCTTTTAACGTTATTTCTCCGCAGTCTACCGTTTCTCCGTCGCTGTAAATCTTCCATTTAGAGCCTTTTGCATTGTTTTCTTTCATCGCTTTCTTTGCCGCTGCTAAGTTGTAAAATTCCTCGTAGTAGCCTGTTTCGTTATTGATTACTATGTACTGTGTCATTTTTATTTCCTCCGTGCCCTTTGGGCTTCTCTTTTGTTCTGTATATATTATACCACTTTCGCGGCATGAATTCTGTATTATTTTATGAATTCTTTGTAAATCCGTGTTCATATTTTAAGCTCTCTTTCTGCATTTTGTTTGCAAAGAATTCTGCTAAACCTCTGGCATAAATCAGGTCTCTTTCTACAAACCTTACTTCGATTCTGCGTTGTTTCATTCGTCGTCTCCGTCCTTCCTCATCAGTCGCCACATATCGCTGTCGGCTATGTCAAAAGTGTTTTTCAGCGTTGACCAAAATTCAATCGAGCCGTTTCTCTTCCCTCTCTCTACATTGGAGTAAGTCGCACGGCTCACTCCGATCAGCTCTGCCAATTCGGCTTGATTCATTCTGCGGCTTACTCGTAGTACCTTCAAGTTCGTTCTCACTGCTTTCATCCTCTCTGTTGTTTGCAACACGTTTGCTATGAATGCTAACAAAGTGACGCATTATAGATAAGTTTTAAGGGCATTCGCCCTCATAAAACCTCAAATATGCTACGTATATATTTCTCAAACTCTATGTATGTAATCAGCTCAAACTCGACGGCTATTTCTGCCGCGCCGAGTGCCTGATATGCTAACGCTTTCTTGTCTTCTTTACTTTTTGCGCTCACAGCCAACGTAATATCGAATGATAATCTTTCATGAATGTTATGTTTTCTTCCGCTTATCAAAATGTTTCACCTCGTTACATTATTCTGTATTTTGTGACCTATGAATATGATTATACGAATATTTCTTTCTCATTCAATGGTAAATGTTGCATTAGTTTGATTATTTTCTTTAAAATGATTACAATTTGAAACACATTGTAGAATGTGCTATGATGTTTCATATGGGAGGTGATGTAATTAATGTGTTTCATTGGAGAAAAATTAAAAACTTTGAGAAAGGGGAGAAAGCTAACCCAGCAAGAGTTATCCGAAAAGCTCGGAATTAGCCGTGCAACAATATCGAATTACGAAGTTGGAAGGCGTAGCCCACACCTATCAGACCTCCGCCGCTTTGCGGCATTTTATGGCGTGGGACTTGATTATTTTGGCGTGTCCACAGTTGATGAGAGTTTTGAACTGCTGAGCCGCGCAAAGAGCGTCTTTTTGAACGAAGATATTCCGAGAGAAGAGCGAGAACGCTTATACAAAGAGATAATGCGCTTGTATTTGCGGATGGAAGAGTAAACAGCAAGGGAGAAACATAATGAACAAAAGGACAGGGATATATGGAAGATATTCAGACACGAAACAAGACGATGGTTTCTCTATTGAATATCAGCTAACAGAGTGCCAAGCATATCTGGATAAAAACAGTATGCCGCTAACCAAAGCATATATAGATCAGGCTATTACCGGAACAAAAGTCGCCGGACGTGAAGCATTCCATGAATTGATACATGACGTAAAAAATGGGTTGATTGACGTTGTTGTAGTCTACAAATACAGCAGGATATTCAGAAACGCTTATGAGAGCCATAAGTACCGGAAACTTTTCAAGAAGCATGGAGTTAAACTCATTTCCGTAACTCAAACGGTTGACGATGAAACATCTTCCGGGCAACTTATGATTGGCGTTATGGCGAACATTGACGAATATCAAAGTGCTGTAATCAGTGACCACGTTAAGAGTGCTATGCGTGAAATGGTATCAGAGGGATTTTTCGCGGGTGGTACAGTTCCATACGGTTACAAGTTAGAGGTTATACAGCACGGTAAAAAGGTAAGAAAGAAGTACGTTCCGGATGAATTCGAAAGTAAAATCGTGAACAAGATATTTGAACTGTATGCCGACAATTATTCTTTAAGATACTTGCAAACATACCTTAAAGACAATGGAGCTTTTACAAGGCGCGGGAAATATTTCAGCATACAGACAATAGCAAGAATGCTGAGAAATGATTTTTTACATCGGTATTTTGAGATACAGTGCGCAAGGGCATGAACCAATAGTCGTGCATGATATTATCCCACCAATAATAGATAAAGAGCTATGGGACAGGGTACAATATCGGCATAGCAGACAAAAAGATGTCAGACCTCGAAAGAGGAAAGACCTTTATGCCTTGACAGGAAAAATCAAGTGCGCCAATTGCGGAAGTCACTATTTCGGTATTCGTTCCGGCAGTACGCAAAACGGAAAGAAATATGATTATAAATATTACGTCTGTTCGCAGAGCAAAGACTATCACACTTGCTCTTGCAAGAGAATCAGGAAAGACTATTTGGAAGGAATCACAATGCGTGAAATAAAGCGTCACATATTAAACGAGAAATCAATTTACAGCATAGCCAATGAAATGCTAAAGATATTGGGAGAGAACCCAACCGAACAAAAAAGCAAGCTGAAACAATTAAAGTCCCGGTCTTCATCCTTGAAATCCGAAATGAAAGAATTGATTGATTTAAGGGCTAAGAAGATAGTAAGCGATTCATTTCTTGCTGAACACATCAAAGAGAAAGAAACCGAATTGCAAGAAATTGAACAGCAAATATACAATATTGAACGTCAGACAAAATCGACTTTGACACATTCGATGATAGTAGACTATCTGAATAAGATGTTGTCAATATCGGATGATACAGACGATGAAGTGTTGAAAACCATTTTCGATAAATTTGTAGATTCAATCGTTGTCAGCGACGAAAGCATTGATATTACGCTCATCGTCTCCCCTCATGGGGATTTAGAGTATAACGCTTCATTACGGCAGCCGAAGTTGTCGTATTACTCCAAAATTAACAGGTAATAAAAATGTGTATGCAAAGGGGATACAGACTATGAATTGCGTGATTTACACAAAGCAGAGCAACGAAATAAGTGTGTACAAGCAGTACAATCAATGTGCCGCACTCGCCAAGCGATATGGCTATTCAATTGAAAGTCGAGTGCTTGATTTTGACGGCACCAACTTTCACAAAGCGGTAAATAAGGTGATTGCAGAACATGATGTTGTAGCCTTGATTATTTACAACAGTGATATTGTTTTCAATGACCACTCTGAATTTGTTTTTTATAAGGTGTATTTCAGCAAGCTAAATAAAAAGCTAATCATGGTGGAGTAAAAATAAAGGCGGGGAGTTATCCCCGCCTTTTTGTTATCTTTCATCGCGTATGCTGTACCCGAACGGAACTTTGCCGTCAACAATAGATTTCCAATGTGCAACCACAGCATAGTGAGCGAACCGTTTCCCATACTGCGATTCTTCAAGACCAGCTTTCGCTTCGTCTTGTAAAGCTGCAAAGGTTTCCTTGCTGATTGTCTTTTCGAATTTGTCTTCATACTGCGGATAAAGCATATCATCATAGTCTATGATTTTAAGCCCGCATTTGTTATTCTTAAAGTTCCAATCCCTTATGAAGTCCCACATAACAAAGCCAGCTTGAAAACATGTGATTCCAAACTTTTTCGCGAAATAATCCGCTACAGCAAGTGAAGCTTGTGCAATCGCTCTCGGGGCTTCTCCATAACCGCTGTCGTAATTGTCTCGTATGTCGGCAAGCAGATTTACAAGCTTATCGAAGTCTCCTTGTATTGCTTCCCTCTTTTCACGCAGTTCGTCCCTTACTTCAAATTCGTCCATGTTTTTCTCCTTTTACCTTGCTTTTCAGCAATTCCCGAACGAAAGCTGATATTGACATCTCATCGTCCTTTGCGGCTTGCTTTACCGCTTCAAGCAACGAGTCGGATATTCTGATCGTCAGCCGATTAGTATGTATACTGTTCGATTGCTTTTTCAAGGCTACCTTCTCCCTGCTCTGCAAGCTTGATGAACTCGAACACCCGCTCACTCCATCCAGCAACAATATTTGTTTTCGCACCACAGAACTGCTGTGTGCCGTAGCCCATAAGATCAATTGCGTGTACCCATATGTCGTTGCCGCTCTTCCAGCGATACTTGTCGGCAAGTGTTTGAACAGGTGTGTTGTAACCACCGTTGCATTCATTGTCCGAAATGATAATCGCTCGGTCAGCTTTGATGTTATCCAAAATCATTTTCTGGAAAGGAAGTCCCATGTCCGTACCGCCGCCGAAATTTGCCTGAGCAACCGTTTCGAGGATTCCGCTTCTATGGCTCATCCGGTATGTGTCTATTAAGAAGTTGAACGTGAAGAAATAGCTGTTATCGCAAATCTTGTTTGCAATAAGCCCGAGAAGCATTGCTATTTCGAAGCAACGTACATTCGACTTTGCGCTTATTCGGTCGCCCATAGAGCCGGATGTATCAACAGCGATAACCGTTGTTCCTTCCAGTCTGGGCATATTTGCGATAGACGCTTCTACGGCGTTTTCGAGCGCGTCATATACACGACTGCTGCCGATTCCTATGATCTCCTTGTATGCCGAGAGATAGCGGAAAGGAAGTTGTTTTGAACGTCTTACTGCGTCGGGGTTCTGAATGGTATCAAGCACCTTGTTTACATTCGAAGGACTTGCAATGAGGATATTACGGAGATTTCTGAGAAGTGCCATATATCCGACCTTGTCGCTGTCTATGAGGTTTTCCCATGTCTCTTTGTTGTTGCCCTTTGCGGAAAGTTCAGTCTCCCACGTGTACGGCGTTTCAAGCTCGCCATTCAGAAGCCGTTTCCACATTTCGGACTGTGCCGCATTTTTCGGCGTAGGTCTGCACAAACAGAGCAGATCACGCATTTTGACGCTCTTTCCGTCGCCCTTATACTTTGCAAGGGTATATTCGTCGAAGTCCTGCATTGCGTCTGCTATGCCCTTCTTGAGCGAGTTCGGAACAGGCTTGCCGAACATGGAGAGATAGCAAGCCATTATCTCTGTCACATCGTCGCCGCGAAGCGTTACCGCCTTGACCACATTGCGTACATACGGCTTGCCGTTCACCTCGTGAGCGAGATAAGCCGTCAGTACATGAGAGACAGATCGCATATTGAACTCACGTCTTGCGAACACTGCCAGATTTGCAACGAACTGCGGGTCGGTTGCAATTACGCTCTTGATTATATCCTGCATTATTGCGGTGTTGTCGCCGTAAAATTTCTTCTCGTTGATAAAGGACGTGAGAACCTGAGTAACGAGCTTTTCTTTGTCGCGCATTTTGTATGCGACGTGACCTTCCTTGTTTACGGTCTTGTTTGTCTGAGTCGTGTTGAATTTTGCCATAATTTTCTCCTTTCGATAAACAAAAAGCAAGCGCGATAAGTTCTAATAATCGGGTCGATTTTGGATTAAAAGTCCGAAGTATCCGACTATTGCAATACGCGCTTGCTTTGGTATAAAAGCAGATGAAATCTGATACAGTTATATAAGCGTTCTATACCCATTGAACTATAATGCCATTGCGGCATTAGCAGGAGTTGAACCTACGTCTCTCGGTTAACAGCCGAAGTAACCGTAACATACAATGCTGCTTTTATTGGTGGTTATTGTTGGAATCGAACCAACCTCTACGGCTATTGCCGTTGCTCATCCTGAGCCGAATAACCAATGCAAGCGGATAAAATTAACAACGGAAATGTGCGCCTTGCACTTCAATGCGGAAGCCTGCATTATTGGAATTGAACCAATCTTTCTTTATGTAAGAAGTAACCGTCGTTTGCAATGCCGCTTTGGTATGAATCAGATAAAAAGCTGTAACGGTATAACTATTATGCGAAGTAACCGTTGCATTCAATGCCGATTCATTGGTGACTCAAGCGGGACTCGAACCCGCAACTTCATGATTAAAATTCATGTACGCTACCATTGCGTCACTGAGTCAAAGTAAGCCGATAAAAACTATAACAGCATCTTACTACAATTGCTCTACCAACTGAGCTACACCCCCCATTGGCGGGGGCGGCAAGAATCGAACTTGCGACACATCGTTCCATACCGAAGTAACTGTTATATGCAATGCGGCTTTGGTGGACAGAGAAGGACTCGAACCTTCATTTCATATGTATAATTGCCGTTATATCATCTGCCCATAGTACAAGCGGATAAAAACTACATCAGTAACGTATACCTGTTCTACCAATTGAACTATCTCTCACTTTTGGTGAGAGAGTAGGGGTCGAACCTACACACCGGGGTTTTTCAGACCGAAGTAACCGACGTATACAATGCCGCTTGTGTGCTCTTTGTTAGCACATATATATTATATCAGAATATTCAGATAAATTATACAGTGTTTCCTTGAACAGTTTGTAAATTAGTGTTCATAATTGAAGCTCATCCGGCTGTGTGCTCTGTTGCTTTCGGTAAGCCGCAAGCCGTTCAGCCATTTCCTGCCGCTGTTCCTCAGTGTAGTTCATTTTCTTCGGCGGTTTCGGGAATCTCATCCATGAAGCGGGCATTTTGACTACCATTGAACCGTCGTCGTTTTCGTTGAGTACTTTCACCTCATCGGGGTATTCGGAAATGTACTCCTTTATTTTCCGAACGTGTTTCTGTTCTGCCGTGTACACGGTCAGCGTCGGTTCACCGACTACATACTCAATGTCTGTTTCACGCATTTTCTGTTTCCTCCTTTTTCTCGCTGAGATAGCAAACATCTATGCTATCAAGTTTGGCTACAGCTACAACGTTTTCGCCGTTACACGCATATACAAATCCGTCGCGAACATCTATGCTATCACCGGGGACGTTGATAAACGACTTGTCGTTGAGCCTGATTATAACTCTTTTCATATGTTCTCCTCTGGGCATATTCGGATATTGAATATTTTGACTACATCGCCACAATGCGGGCATATAGCAACGGTGGTCTCCCACGGTGCTATATATGTGTGGTCGGGGTCTGCTGATGGTATGTTTCGCGTACCGTAACGCCTTAAATAATCATCCTTGTCTGCTGTAAACTCACATTCGCAATTCCGGCAAACGAACTTTTTAATGTCGTACGGCTCTTTTCCGGGTTTGGTAATTTCAATCATCGTTCTTCTCCTTTGCTTCCCACCACAAGCACGTTCCGGGAGCAGGCACACTTTTGACGTTGCCGTAAATGTCGCATATCTCGTCGGCTTCTTCGCAGTCTATTAAATAAGGTTTCTCGAAAATCGGTTTATTATGGTGTGTACAGACATATCCCTTTACGGTGATTTCATGGTCTTCTTCACCAACGAAATATCCCGGTTCGATTTTGGTGTATTCTTTCTGCTCATAGAGCTTACAGGTATAGCAGCTTCTCCGGGCGGGATTGTACTTGCAAGCGCGTTCATGGTTCAGCACGTCCACTTTACGATAAAATGTCCGATTGCAGAAATCGCATTGATATGCGCTAATTGTGTGTGGCATTTCTCTTATCCCTCGACTTTCTACTCATATTTTGACCAATGCCTTTTCCATATCTCAACATCTTCACCGCAACAAGGGCAATGAACTATTCCCCTCTTCATGCTCAGAAGCACGCTCACTTGTCGAATGATTTCATCTTCTCTGAAATCAAACTCGCACCCGCAACGCCAACATTTGACATCGCTGTTTGTTGTTTTCTGTGTTCTCAGATCGAAATTCCATCGGTCGCCATCCCGGTTAATCTTCATCATCTTTCACTTCTCCACGGCTGCAATAATCATCCGGCTTTATCTCGTCGATTGGCAATCCGGGTGTCCACATTGACGCTTTTAAGGGCATTCGGCAAAAGCCACCTTTGAGCTTGTCATGTGCGTACCATCGGCAGTCTTTACACCGCACAACGCTTATCATGTCGTAGTCTTTTATCATTTCCATTGCCATTTTCGCGCTAAGTTGAGCAACCTGTATTGTAAGTCTTTCTTGCGGATTTCCCTCAGCCTTAATCTGCTCTAACAGCTCATCAAATGTCATTGTCAACCTCCGCGAGCCAGAATTTCCTCTTGCAGGTGGCGCATGAAAAAGAAAGTTCCTCCTTGGCTTGACACTGAAAATCGGAGTCAATATCTGCCGGGCAAAACTTGATTACGTCCCGTTCAATCTTCACTCTCGGAAACATCTTCAGAAACTCGCTCTGCCGGGTCTTCTTCGGATGCTCCTTCGCCCACCGTTCGACAATTGCGACGGCTTCTTCAGGATGTTTCCTTATCGCGCCCCAACATCCTGCGCGACCATGTTCCAGAGCGTCTATTTTGCACTTCCTGCACTCGTAGTTTAACCATTCGCACATTCGGTATTTTTCATTAATGAATTCAACCGCGTCCATTATTCAACCTCCTCGTTCCAATACTGCCCCTTACACTCCGCACAAGACTTCCAATTGTCCATCCCATGTTTTTGTGGGCAATCAAATTTTTCTATCATTTGCGGGCAGAGGTCTATGAAGTTGTCCCACCTACGAACATTCGGGAATATCTTCAAAAGCTCCGACTGTCTCGTCTTCCTCGGGTGCTCCTTGCTCCATTTCTCAACAATCGCAACAGCTTCGGCGGGGCAGCGTTTGATATAATCGTTGCACGATTCGTTGCCGTCCATGCGATTTGCTATTTCACATCCCTTACAGCGCATATTGAATGTCCTGCACATTCTTTCTTTTTCCCTGAAAAATTCAACTGCGTCCATTCCCATCTACCCTTTCTCCATAATCGCAGAACTGTTCCGGCGAAACGCCATTTCCGCGCCCTATCATACACCACAAACAGCCGTCAATGAAACTGTTCTCATAGGGGTCTGTCCTGTCAAGCTTCCTGCTGTGCTTGCAGTCCTTGCACCTTACTACTTCTACGCTGTCTTCGCTTGCGTTTTCCGCATATTCAAACACAATCTCGTACATTTTATCTGCTACAGGATTCTCGCCTATCTCCGGCATTATCTCGCGCAGCCTGTACAGCAGCTCTTGTAATCTTTCGTTTTCAGTCATGTTTTACCTTTCCGTGCCTTTTGAGATGACAGCTTATGCAGAGCGTAACAAGATTTGTTGGCTCATCACCGCCACCTTCTGAGACAGGCACTATATGATGTACGTTTAGTTTTCCGTCATCTATCGGTATGTAGATTCCGTATTCGTTTTTGTGCGCGTGAAATTCTCCGCAGTCCTGACAAGTGAAATTGTCGCGGTATAGAATCCGCAAAGAATATGCGTCTCTGCCACGATTCCACACTGTCATTCGCGCAAATTCATATTGGCATTTATCACAGCAAAATGATTTCCTACGTTTGTTTGTGATCGGACTTCCACACCACTTGCATAAGCAGGATTTGACATATTCGGGTGTTGGATAATATATCTCGTCACCGTATGCTTTTGCAGCTTCATATAATGGCGGGAATGGTCGGCGCGTTCCGTTTCGCTCCCAGTAGCGTTTGTAGTTCATCTTAGATACCTTTCAACAATATGCGGACAAGTCGGTGTTTGTCTGTATTTCAGTTCGCATTCTGCTTTATGAGCGCAATCCAAACAAACTCGGTCTTGCATATTGTCAATCACGTTTGCTTCGTCAAATGCGTCAACATAGCCGCCCTCGTTTGTTATATATCGGCACACCAAATCATAACAACCTGTGTGATATTTGTTGTCGAAAACATCTCCGCTGTCGCTGCTCACGATATGCACATACTTTTCGCCTTTAGCAATCATTTGATGGCATAGATCGCATCGGTGTTCTTTCCGTGCGCATGGTGTTTCTTCTCGGCGAAATTCATCCATCGTTTTCACTCACCTTCCTATTCCATTTCTTGATAGCTTCTTCCTCCGTTTTCTGCCATCCGATCTGTTTCCAAGCCCAATGGCACCGGCATTCGATTCTGTAGCCGTAGGATTCATAGCCGGAAGTGTAGCCGCCATCGCTGACATACATCCATGCGTCGTGACAGTGTGGGCAGGGCTTAATTCTGCTTCCGTTTTGCATTCGAACAGTAATCCTCCGGCATCTC
>ULNX01053597.1_pt1 | contig 51529 bp, 71 predicted proteins | sample 1952061 | NCBI WGS metagenome assembly ULNX01 (sample SAMEA4835588, study PRJEB28245) | human gut metagenome | biome: gut microbiome; material: fecal sample | place: Denmark | collected 2008 | reverse complement strand
CTTCAACTCTCCTATGTACACACTGCCGATCTTGACATGGTTCTGCTCGCTGCACTGATTCGTTATCGTGAAGGAACCGCTTAATATGTCATGATTGGTAAATGCGATCTTATTTACTGTTCCGGCCAGGCGGAACGTCTGTACTTTTCTTTTTGTTTGTTTCAGATATTCTTCTGATACCTGATACATGCTACCGCCTCCTTGCTTTATAACTCTTCCGCGCCGAAAGATACCGTCCAATACCCTTGTGTGTTCTGGCTATATTCCGAATTCTTCTCCAGATCGCAATCAATACTCTCAATCCGCACCGTATACTCCGCTTCATCAATCTGCAGTTTTACCGACTGCATCTTTGCATATCCAAGCATCTTGTTCTTCCATCTTGAAGATACCTGGAACTTCAACGAGCCGGAGTATTTTCCGGCTCGCACGTCAATTGCAAGATCATCCCCTGCTTCTGACTGAAATGTATTTGATACTTTGCTGAAGCTCTCTGAATAATCGATTGGATTTGGTACACGTTCGCCATTGATTTTTACATATTTGTTCAGCATTATCTTCCTCCTGATCTGTAATTATTGATCTGGTTCGCACGTACAATGATGTCATTTAATTTTGACTGACCGATATATACCGGGATCACAATATCTCCTGCTGCCATCGCTGTCTGATTACCTGCAAGTGCGGCTTTCATCTCACGTGCCACGGCCGCAATCCATTTCTCGTTTTGATCAAGCGGTACAACCGCCTCGGCGCCATTACCTTCGAGCAAGCCGACCTGTCCCTTTGCAAGCACACCGCCTCGTTCCAATTGCGGTACTCCAAGCTTACTAATCTTTGACAGGCTGACACCCGGTATTTTGTTGATCACACCGATTACGGCATTGATTGCACCGATGAAGCCGTTTATGATTCCGATCGCCTTGGATAAGACAAAATTAACGGCTGTTTTTACCGCCCCGGAAATCGCATTACCGATTGCCATACCTGCACTTTTGAAGATACCTGTAACAGAGTTCCACACACCTGAAAAGAAACCGCCTAATCGATTGAAGATATTTGTTATGCCATTCCACGCCTGTTGGAATATGCCTGTGAAGAAACTTCCAACCGTGCTGAATACAGTCCGTATGCTTGACCATGCATTTGTCGCGACGGACACGATCCCATTCCATATGCCTGTAAAGAAGCTTCCAATCGCCTGAAAAGCAGATGTGAAGAATTCCTTAAACGCCGTGACAAGCTGTGACACCTTCTCACAGAAAGATTCCCATACTAACTGTGCCACCTCTACGATTGCATCCCAGTTTTTGATTACTACGATAATTGCAGTGATCACGGCAATTACCGCAGCGGCAATCAGAAGGAACGGACCGATTGCAGTGACAACCCCGGTAATGGCCGGAATCATGGTTCCTGTAATAAACGTAGATGCGGTACCCATCCATGTTGTGATAGAACCGACTAAAGACACTATCTGACCGCCGAATGTGATAATCTTACCCACAGAGGATATGAGTGTACCAATTATCACAATCAGCGGTCCTATCGCCGCCGCAATTGCTGCAATCATCACAATCTGCTGTTGTGTCTCCGGATCTAAGTCACGGAACTTTTGTACTAACTCCTGTATTTTCCCGGCTATCTGCTGAACGATTGGCATCAGGATCTGACCGATTGATATTGCGCAGTTTTGGATTGCCGTCTTCGTCTTCTCAAACTGGATGGACGGATCAGAAGCTTCCAGTGTATCAAATGCTTTTTGCGCTGTTCCTGTAGAACTTTCAAGTTCTTTAATTGCTCCTGTAAAGTCGTTCGTATGCTGGGTGATGGTTGCCGCTGCCTTGGCTGCTTCCTGTGAGCCAAACATGTCCGCAAGACTCTTTCCACTACTGTCCGCTTCATCTTGTACAATCTGCAGTACATCTGACAGATTGTACCCTGAATTCATCAATTCGCTAAACGATTTGCCTGTTTTTTCTTTTAAGATATCCGATGTTGTACTTCCCGACTTACCAAGTTCATTCAACATACCATTGATGTATGTTGTTGATTCAGCTGTTCCAATACCATTTTTTGTCGTTGTAATATACGCTGCGCTCAGCTGATCCAGATTCACGCCATACATCGCCGCTGTCGGTATAACCTTACCCATTGATGCACCTAATTCGTCTACGGTCGTTTTACCAAGATTCTGTGTTGTGATCAGCTTATCAGACACACTTGATACCTGATATGCTGACAGTCCATATGCATTCAACGCTGTGGTCAGTGTGTCTGTTGCGGTCGACATGCTTGTAAATCCTGCCCTTGCAAGCACGTTCGCCTGTTCTACAAATCCAACAGCATCCTTGGTCGACTGACCTGCGGAAATTGCCTGATACGATGCTTCCGCAATCTCCGCGGCACCCATACCGGTACTATCGGATAAAGCCATAATCGAAGAGTCAAGATCATCTATTGGTGTCTGTGTTGTATCTGCAATCGTAGACAGCTTCGCCAATGCGGAAGAGTAATCAGTCGCTTCTTTGACCGCCGCGGTACCTCCTGCCACAACCGGCATCGTAATTGTTGCTGTCATCTTTCCGCCAAGTGCCGATACCTTATCTCCTACACCTGTAACCTTTTCTCCAAGCTCAGATATGTTGTTGCCAACTTCCTTGATATGCGCGCCTGCTGCCTGCATCTGACTTCCCAGCACGGACGATGCCTGTCTTGCCTGCTTCTCCAGATTTGAGAGTTCATTTGTCGTTGTAACAATCTCTGCTTGCAACGCATCATATTCACCCTGTGTGATGTTTCCAAGTTCAAGTTCCTTTTTTGCGGATTCGGCAGCCTGCTTCTCCATATCAAGTTTTTCTTTTGTTTCTTTGATTACTTCATTCAAAGCATTCTGTTTTGCTTTGAGAAGATCTACATTTTTCGGATCAAGCTTGAGTGCTTTTTCCACCGAATTCAACTGGCTTTTCGTTGTTTTGATCTCTGAATTGGCAGCTTTCAGTGCTTTCGTAAGCCCTGTTGTTTTTCCATCGATTTCAATTGTAATTCCTTTTATCTGTCCCACGTAGCCACCCCTTTACATAGCTGCAAATTTATCAAAGTCATCCTGCGTCGCCTTGAGTGGGTAGTTATACGTGTCGTTGTTGCTCTCAATCATCATGTCGAGCACATCTCCATGTGTTAACTCCTCAAGGTCCTGCATTGATATATGTAGTGAAAAAGCCCGCAGCATGAAGATGTTTGTATTCATCTCCCTTACTGTTGACTTTGGTTTTTTTTTAGTTCACTTGTGGTCGTAATATTGCGATTCCATACATTCAAGATGGATGTAATTGCCGCAGGATCCTGGAAGTCTGCTTCCTCAAATTCTTCCATCCATGCAATATACCCTTCTTCTGAAGCTTCTTTAATCTCCTTTCGATTTTGCATGTTCATTACATACGCAAGCTTCGATGTATATTCAATCGCATCAAGCTTGTCTACGTCTTCTACGTTTTCCAGCTTCGCAAGATCTTTTAACAGCTCACGCTTAAATATCTGCTTGTATCGAATCGCAGTCGCTGCGTTGCTCTCAACTGCTACTTCTCTCTGTCCAATTCTAATCACTGATCTCATAGTATCCTCCGTTTCTGTTGCACCGGTGCAACTTTATATTTTTGCAAGAAAAATGGGACGGTATCTTCTACCATCCCATTTCATAATTGATATTAACCTGCTGCCTGTTCTGATGCAGTCGGCTCCCATACTTTTGTATACCAGCTCTTATACGAGTCATCTGTTGTATTGGATCCGGTTGTTGCTTTAACCAGATTCTTTTCCTTGCCATTGATCACGTTGACATCCGGACGTGGTGTAGCCTTAATTGTCACAGATTCTGTCACAGGCTCCGTGCTGTCTTCCTTGGTCTGGGACGCAACGGAGTGTCGTGTCAGTGAGCAACGATACAACACATGTCTGCGTGCTTTTTTATCGCCGTTGAACTCAAACAGAAGTGCGATGTACTTCTGTTCGTCTGTCGAAGATTCGACGAGAACACCATTGACTTCTTCCTGTCCCATCACCTCAGTTTCTACGTCCTCTGGTACAACTGCAGATTCGAAATCTCCCTCATAGCCGGAATTGCTTGTCAATACGGCATACGCTGTATCATCCGCATAAAATGTGTTTGACTCTCCGGACGGATCAAGTGACATACTTACTGCTCCCGGCCATTTCTTTGGCGTACTGTATGTACTCTTGATCGTTCCATCCTCCTGCTCCGTCTCTGTGATAATCGCATAATGTGTATTTTTCAATCCAAACTTAATCTTATTTTTTTCTTTACCCATCTTTATATTACCTCGCTTCCTATATGGTCTTAGCTTCGTATATGGTCATAAATACTTTCTGCTCGTTCTCGAACTCGTCTGTCATGCTCCACGGAATTTCTGCTTCATTCAAAGCATCTTCGATCATCGCTTCCAGCTTCTCATTCTTCTTCGTACTGTACAGCACCGCACGCATGGAACTAATCTTCTGATACACCTTGTCATCTGCGAAGAAATTACTATCCGCATGGCATGTGTATGTGACGTATGGTACTTTGGTGCCTACAGGTGCATGGTCATAGTGTACAGTCACACCCGGTACCGACAAGACTTTCTTTACATCTGCAATCGTCATCCTTTTCCCACCTGCCTTTTGAATTCTTCCGGAAACTCATCCTGCGCCCATGCTTCTACTGGAGCAATATGTTCGTGTGCAGCGGCGTGTCCTCGCACCTCTCCATTGATGATGATGTCATGTCCATTCTCAAGAAGATGTGTCAGCTGATACTGCTCGTTATACACAGTCATTCCTTCCGATGTTTTCTTGTACTTCCATCCATTTTTGTACTTTTTCCCTTTTGTACGCTTGTTGTTGGGAGATGTCTTTTTCAGCTTCTTTACAGCTTCCTTGGCTGTATTCTCCGCTGCCGTATCAACCGCAGTGTGCACATGATGCTCAAACGTTGAAAAGATTGACTGTAATTCCATATCAAGCTGTCCAATTTTAATCGTCTTGTTCGACATACGTCACCCCTGCTTTCTCCTCTGCATAAAGCTCGATCGTATCTGAATCTGTACGCTCATATGTACGATAGATCCCATATACTTTGTCTTTGTACTTCACAAGCTCTTCGCTGTTGTAATTTACCTTGTCTGTATCAAAGCGATACTTCGGATTCATACCGACCTGCCCGGCTTTGAAGAACTCCTGGCGATCAACAGACTGTACTTTGCATATCACCGGATGTTTGATCGTCTCTGTGATAATCGTATTCCCGATATCATCCTGGTCCGTCTTCGTTTCAAGCAATATGATTTCGTCATCCATCTTCTGTCCTCGCTTTCTGCGACAACAGGCGGTTATTCAGCGCATACCGGAGCATCCGCGGCATACCCTCGCCGGTTGTCCGCTGCCGCCATTTCCACGCGGCATAGCTTATGATCAGCTCCTCATCATCTACAGGCGGCTCCGGCGGGAAGGTGATACCCTCCCGCTCTATCTCCGTCTGTGCTGCCTGCAGATACCGTGTCAGCCGCTGATCGTACACCTCAGCCGATATGCCGAGGTCAATCTTCAACATCGTCAATCTATCTGCATCTGTCATACGCTACCTCTTATTCCTTTGTTCCTGCTGCCACCTTGGCATTTACTGTATCGTCCGCAAATGTCATGTCGGCTGTCGGCTTTGTGCCGGAGATGCCGATTGCTACAAATCCCTCTGCGATTGACGGGATACCATCGTATCTTGCAGTCCCTTTGAAAACAGTCTGATCTTCCAGGAACTTCACATGCTCGGACTGTGCGATGCTTGTACCCTCACGCTCTGCAAGCAGATAGAGGTCCCCATAACCGCCGACAATCACATTGTCCGGGATGAAATCAAGTGTCTCGATGGTGCCGCCGATGATTGGCATGGTGTCGTTCATGCCTGTCGCAATAGCACCGGCCGCATTGAAGGAAAGCGCCTCTGATACAAGCGTTGTCTTCGTCGTCTCGTTCATTGCCCAGAATCGTGTACCGGTCGAATACTTACCCTTTGCCGCACCGGACGCTTTGATGATCTCCTTGAAGAGCTCTACACCGGTCTTGGCAGCCGCAATCGACTTGATATTTGTTGATGACAGATCAACCCATGTACGTGCAGTTTCCGGGTAGCTCTCCGGCTTTGTTGCCTGTGCAAGGCGTGTCACGATACCAAGCGGCATCTTTGTACCTTTTCCGTACAGGATTGCCTTATCGAGTGCCAATCCAATTGCCTGTCCAAGTGCTGTAACGATCGTCTCAGCAAGATTGACATCGGAATCCTTCAGTACCGCATTGTTGATTACAAGATATCCGCCGACCTTGTAGCCGTCTACTTCTGTATTGTTGAACGAAAGCGAAAGCTCGTTCAGCGCGGCGTACATCTCTGTCCATACACCCTCCGGGATGGTGCCCTGGATGTTCTGACGTGCCTTTCCCGGTACGCTCTTTACGTTGACGTACTTATAGAGCTTGGAATATCCCTCGATATTCTCACGGAGCAGTTCCAGCATTACATCCGGGATAGTAAGCTCCGCATTGGTAATTGAGCGGTTTTCTGTGCCAAGTGTACGCACACGCTCCAGGAAGGTATGTACGTCCTCCCGCGCAAGGAACGCATCACGCTCCTGATTGTTCATTCCAAAAAACTTCTTTCTTGTGGTCATTGTCTTCACTGTATCTTCTCCTCTCTTTGTTGTATCTGCTGCCGGTGCAGCCTGTCTCTGTTTCTCCTCCAGATCAGCAAGCTCTTTCTCTGTATCAGATACTTCCTGTTCCAGATTCCGGACGGATTCCTCATTTTCCGCCTTGTCCTTCTCGTACTGTTCGACTTCCTGATTGACCGCCTCCTTCTCATCCTCAGTCTGTGCCTCGTCGATGGCTGCCTCAAGCTCCTTCTCACGTGTTGCAAGCTCCTTTGCCTTCTCACGTGCCTCTGTGAGCTTCTTTGTGACTTCGCTCAGCTTCTTTCTGAGCATAATTGCTTTTAACATGATTCGCTTCCTCCTTTTAATTTTTTCTTCATGTCAAGCTTCCACACCTCGGTCTGTCGCGCCCGGATGGTATCTGCATCCTTCTTTCGCGCATTGACACTTGTCTCTTCGTATGCCGGGAAGGTGCATACCGACACTTCGTACAGTTCCACCTTCTTAATTGTCCAGTGTACGGATCCGTCCTCGCGGGCTTCCGGCTCTTCGTCCAGAATGTCAAAGCCGAAGCTGCACTGATCTACATCGTGACGTTTCACTCTGGCATACAGGTTCATCGCGTCCGAATCATCCGGATTGATGTCGATATGCCCCCAGAGTCCGCGTTCATCCTGCCGCAGTGTCAATGTGCCTGCTTTGGTTCTTCCGAGCACAAGCCCTGTATCATGGTTGATCAGTGCACGTACATCGCCGGATATCGTATCTGTAAACGCCCCAGGCGCTACACTCTCACTCATCCCCGGCATAATGTTATAGGTGCTATTAAAAACGGCGAAGTAACCTTCTATCGAAAGTGCCTCGCCGTCTTCCCGCGTATTAAATTCCGATGCGACAGATCGTGTCTGTCGAATATGTCTATCCATTGTTATCTCCCTTCTGTACCAGTTTCTTCTGTGCCGCTGCCATATCCCACGGGATATAGTTTTCAAGCACCCTAAGTTCATCCAAGCCTTCCTTTGGTGACATGCCGATCTTGTCTCTTACTTCATTTCCGGTTACAAAACCCCTGTCGGATAAGGAACCGAACACGCTTGCAATCGTCGTCAGGTCCCAGTCCATCACGGACAATACATTGAACTTGATGTACATATTCGGACTGTAGATCAGTTTCCGCGTCATCTCCTGCTGTAAGCCTGTCACGATTTCTCGTACCTTGGTCTTGACAAAGTAATTCCATTCTTCCTGCTTGTACTCGCCTACGCCCAGTACAAACGACGGAACACCAAGGATTGCCGCGACTGTCTGCTTATCCAGCTTCACATTATCCGCAATTGCAAGATCGGATAATGAAAGCGGCTTGACCTGGTTTATCTCAAACTGTTCCGCAGGTATCAGCCACGGTGCTCCGGCTTCTCCGGATGTCATATACTCGTCTATCAGCTTCTTTCTGCCCTTCGGGCTTGAAAACTCTTCTACCATGCCATCTACCTTGATGATCAGTGATGGCTTCCATTTGCTCTTCATAAAAGCGTTTGTAGTGACCTGTGCCTGCCGCAGGTTATCCGCAACATCCTTAAGCTGTGCTGTCACGCCCTGCCCCCGGTACATGTATGTCTTGTCCGGATTATAGACGAAATGCAGCACATCATCCGGCTGGTATGGGATGCCGTCAATCAGTATCCGGTAATTTCTATAGTCGCCCTGATAAATGACTCTGCCTGCTGCCACCGGCTCCATATCTGCTAGATAGCCGTCCTCTGTATAGACCTTAACAACCGAATTGCCTTTGCCATACAGGAGCAGGTTCATCACCACCGCTTCTATGAACGTCTGCCGTGTCATGGTGCTGCATGGATTGATGTCAATTTTTCTCGACAGCTCATTGATCACACGCTCGTCGCCGCGTTCGGTGTTCTGCATGATATGAATCGTCATGGCTCCGATAACTTCCGCAATCTTCCGGCAGGCGGCTACAATCTCCGGATTCTGGTCTAATGATGTATACCCGGTACCGCATAACAGATCATATGCTTCGTTGCTTCCGATCATCACCGTTGACCGCTTTCTTCTTGCCTTTTTTAGCGCCCGCTGGATGGCGTTTTCTTTCTTACTCATCTTCGTTCTCACCTCCCCACCAGCTCTTTGATTTCTCACTCTTTTCAAGTGAATTCAAATATCTGACGCACGCAAACACGCTCGAATCGAACAAGTCAATACGTGCCGTCGGTTCTATCTTTTCATACTGGATCATATCGTCTGTCTTTTCAATGGCGTGTACATTCTGCACACAGTATTCGTATGCATCCGAATGGCAGTAATACAATTTGCCATCCTTCGCCGACTTCTCAATATGCCGGAAGCCTTCTGACTTCACATAGAAATACTGTGGCTGATCTATGATTTTGAACCCTGCTTTCTTCATCTGGATAAAATACTTACGTGCAAATTTCTTATCGTGGCCAACCTGCTTGATCTTGAAGCCCTTGCTCCGCATCTCCTTAAACCAATTTACAATGTCACCGACATTGACCGTTGGTGTATTGCACATGGTCAGCCATCCATCGTCCCGCCATCCAAACAGCGGTATGTTGTCTTCATCTGCTTTCCTTGCTGCTTCAACAACCGGGAAGAATGCATGCGTGATAATGATATCAACACCTTTATAGTGTCCGAACAGCGCCGCCGCAGTAAGATCGTGCAGCTTCGACAGGTCGGCGCCGCCGTACCAGTCAATTTTGAGCTTTGCCAGCTCCTCTATGCTCCAGTTGTACTGCTTATCCGAATTCTGAAACTCTTTGATGTCGAAATATGCCTTCATCGCCGTTGTATATACATTCAACTGTCTGCTTAGAAAATCCTTCCGCTGTTGCGGATCGTTCTGCGCCTGTATGGAATCGTTCAGGATAGCTTCCGGCCGAATTGTCACACCATATCCCGGATTTGCCTTTTCGTGCTGGATCGGATTCGTAAAATCTACATTTCCTTTCTCGTCCTGATCCGCACGGGATACAAAACAGAACAATGTATCATCCTTCACGATGCCATCCAGCACTTTGTTGGCATATTCCAACCGGCGATAGCAGAAGGAATTCATATTATCGCCTGCTGTGGTGATGCCGATCATCAGCTTGTTCGTGTATGCCGCCATCGCTTCTTTGAACCGATTGTACTGGGATGCACGCTTGAACGCATGCACCTCATCCGCGATGGCTATGTTACAGTTGAATGAATCCTGCGTGTCCGGATTGCTGGCGAGTGCTTCGATGTACAGGGAACCTTCCGGCTCTTCGTCCTCGTTGTAAAACGTGTACTCGATAGAGTGCTGTGCATTGTTATCCAGTACTTTGAACTCGCCTATCATGCCCCGGTACCGCAATGTATGCAGGATGTCGTCAAAGCTCTGCTTCGCCTGCTTCAAGGCGGCGGCCACAATATAGATTGTCGCTCCTGATCTTCTTTCCAGAAGGCCAAGTGCAAACGCAAGCGCCGCCACAAACAGCGTCTTGCCCTGCTTTCTCGGAATAAAAATAAAGGCCTCTTTGTATCGTCTGATCTGAGTACCTTTATAGTAAAATCCTATTAAGTTATATACGATGAATATCTGCCACGGCTGCAATATCAACGGAGTATTCCGCAGAGAGTGCCCTTGCAGGTCCTCTCCCTTCACGTGAACCATTACCCTCTCAATGATATTGATCACGAAATCCGGCTCTTTCGTGTGCAGCTCCAGATCATCACGTTCCAGATCGTCCAGGAATCGCTTGCACTCTCGTACATTATTCCCGGCAATGATCTTTCCCGCAACTACATCCTTGGCATAGTCGATCGCTACCTGCCTATACTTCTTAGCTGCCAATGTCCCGCAGAATATCTCCTAATACCGATGTCTTCTTGGTTTTGATTGCAGATTCATCAATCTTTTTCAGCCCTGCCGGTGTGAGCCCAAGATCACGCCAATACGCAAGCGCGGATGTATTCATGTCGCCCCAGCTCACCAGCAGCGGATTTTTGGTCATGTTGGTACTTCCGTTTTTGTTCGTATGCTCCACTACAGGTTTGGCACCGGTTTCGACGTATTCCTGATAGATTTTGTCACGCTCTGCAAGTATATTTGCGAGCGTATCGATCATCGGAAGGAAAGCATCTCGATACGTGCCAACCGCCTTGGTTGCTGATATTATTCGATTTTTCCATGCTGTCTTTTTCACCCGGTTTCCCCCTTTCTCAAAAAATCCTGCGTATTTGGAAAAGGCTCCACCCACCGTTCTATCCTTACCCGCTCCAAAATCGCTAGAGAGGGGGGAGTCTGCTGCCATATCTCTTCTTCATACGCATTTGTAACTGTTTTCCATACGTTGTAAGCTCGTGTGAATCCCGATCATGCATGCGGTTGTGGCACTTCTGGCATAGCGTAATCAGGTTGCAGTCGTTGTATCGCTCATCTGGATACTGTTCGACTGGGTATACGTGATGCACATGGTCTCCAGATCTACGCTTGCCATATCGTTTGCACTCTTGACACTGGTAAGCATCTCGCCGTAGAATCACTGCACGTTTCTTCTTCCATCGTTTGTCGTTATACATCATTCTTCCTCTGATTTCTTCTGAAGGACATCGATTGCCTTTGTGATTACTGCCGGGAGCTTCACGCCCATGAGCCCGGCATTCTCGACCAATGAGATTGTCTCGTTCGCTATAAAAGCAATCACGACCGCATCACGAATATAATTAGTGCCGATGACTAAATCTAATCTATACGCTACGATCACGAACACAAGTGTCATGCACTTCCGACATAATCCCTTCCATCCTGCTTTGCTCTCCAAACTGCCTGTATCAGTTTTGGGACTGTTCTTGAATACGCCAGCAACAATCAGCCCAGATACATAATCAATCGCCATGAATATGAGCAAAGTTACGGTTCCCGCATCCCATCCACCAAATACCGAAGCAATCGCAGATCCAATCATTCCTACTGCTGTACATATCGTCTGTTTCATCGTCTCTCCTTTCTACGCAAAACAGCAGCTATATGTTTCCATACAACTGCTGTTCTCCGTTTCTCTCAACTATCTCACGCTATCATAATATCATTTAATTTGTCCCCTGAGTACTCCACTTTCATTTTTTCTTAAAACTTCCGAAGAATTCTCTCACTCTTACATACAGCTTAAAAAACAAATATGTGTATGTCTCTCTTAATGCAAGTCTATAAAGCATCTGATCTTGCAGCGTCAGGCTCTCTACAAATTCATTTTCGTTAAAGTAATCAATATATTCCTCAATGATCTCATACTCCGTTTTCATATCTTCTCACTTCACTTTCTTAGATAACAGATAATAGAACTTCCGTCGACTGCGATAGTATAATGCACGCGATGCTGGCATCCCACGTGCTTCAAGCACCGGATATGTGCATTCAGTATCTGTTACTCCCGCGAGAATGTATTGTGCAAGCTCTCTATTCGCTTCCATCGCTGTATCTTCAATCAACTTGCAACGCTTGCTTAGTTCTGCTGCCTTGATGGCTGCACTTGCGGTCGGGTTCGATAATCCATTTCCTGTTGCTCCGGTTTCATGAGATCGTAATCCGCGCAGTTCTCTAATCTCTTTTATCCAGTCCGGGTACTGCATACAGTAGTGGTACAATTCCAAGAATCTATGCTTCCCGATGTTGTAGCTTGCAACCGAGTTTCTTTGTCTCACCTTGCTCACGCTCCTTTATACCTTCTTCGTGTACTCCAGACATATCCAGCCTGCACCGCTTTTCAGCTTTCCCCATTTCTGTCCGGATACCATCTTTTCCGCCACAATCGTATATACACCGTTGTCCCGGATTACTCCGGTTACTGCATTTGCTGTACCCGCATCCTTGCGGATATTCAGTGCCGATGCTGTGACCTTGACTCTATATGTATCCGCCTGTGTCTGCTCTGGTTGGACTGCTGCCTGCTCCGGTGTCTTTGTTTCTCCGTTTGCATTCTGTTCTGTATTCATACCAAGCGTTGCAAGGATTCCTTTCGCATATGCTACACCAAACGCCCGGCACTTCTCTTCTGTATCCGCTTTTGCCGCATCAGCCTTATTGTCTACAAATACACCCTCGCAGATAATCGCCGGGCATTTCGTCTGTCGAATGAATCCAAAATAATCGCTTCCGTATGCGTTCTTTTTTGTCTTTAAGCCTCGGCTTTTCTGCCCGATCTTCACAACTTCTTTCTCTATGTTCTGTGCAAGCACCTTTCCTTTGCCACCGTTCACACTGTGCCATACTTCGAAGCCTTCTCCGCCGCCTGCATTGTTATGTATATCAAGTGCCAGATCTGCGCCCCAATGATTGCACATTGTTGTCTTTTCGTTGATTGAGCTATCAATATCTCCAGTTCTGCTAATCAATACATCTACGCCATGCTCTTTCAGATAATCGCGGCATCCCTTTGCCATCTGCAAATCAATATCCTTTTCTACAAGATACTTCACTGCTCCTGGATCACTCCCACCATGTCCTACTCCAATATATACTTTTGCCATCTTTATATCCTCCAATCATTTTATATGTTTATGTTCTTTCAGTTTCCCAGATTCTCACCCCCTTTCTTCTTTAGATTTATGATATATTTTCTTAGTGCCAAAATAAAAAAGGTACCAACCAATGAATACTGGTCAGTACCTTTTCTTTTCTAGTATTTACTTGTTTTTCTCGATGAATTCTCTCATCATCATGCTAAGCTGTCCGGCTTGACTTACTCCAGCCTTCTCACATGCATCTGCAAATGCCTCTACCAGCTCTCGCTTCAGCTTATATGATTTGCTTATCAAGCCAGCTTTTGCATTCCACTTGTCTTGCGGTCTAATCTTCTTTTCTTCCATCGTGCACCTCACAATATATATTTAATCCAATTGATGCCACACTCAATACAAGTGCTATTGCAATTGCCGCATCCAATCCTTTTCTGATTGCATAGTACACAAGAACCGCCGCCGAACAGGTGCTAATAATTGTTAATACTTTTCTTATAGACATATCTTCAAAAATGGCTTAGAATAAAATTAGGCGGTGGGTGGGATATTCCCACCGCCTGTGCCCTTACTTGAAGAAGGTTTCGTAGATCAAGCATACGATGGTTGCTATGCCTTGCAGGATGCCTGTTACGATTGCGACCCTCTCAAGTTTGGGCTTTTTCTTTTGTTTTTTCTTAGCCATTTCTTATTCACCTCCTTGCAAGTATTATAATATCATACGGTGTACCGTATGTCAATACTTTTTATTAAAAAAGATGAAAATTTTCTGACCAGTATTCACTTTTCAATGTGCATCTTTATCTAGTATTTACTAGACTTTACAGGTAATTCTTCCCGAAGATCTCCCGGAAGCTTTTATCCGGATAGTGTTCTTCAAATGCCTTTTGTGCAGCTTCGTGCACAATCTGCATATAGTCGCTGTTCTGGTGCACGGCTTCTGCACCTGTTCTGTGATGTTTCGGACACAGGTAAACCTTCAAACCATACTTTTCCGACAATTTCCTATTCGGGCCTCCAAAGCAATGATGCTCCTCAATCGTATAGCCCTGCTGCCTTGTTCCGAGCAGATCGCACATGTAACAACATCCGTCTTTGTTCTGTATGATAGATTTACTCATGATTCACATCTCCCTTTTCATCTTCCTTTACGATAACAAATGCAACATCTTTACGTTCCATATACTTCTTAATCTGCGAGATCTTGAACGTGGCAAGCTCACTGATCTCCAGCTTGCCGGAATAATTTTTCTTAATCATGCAGACGTTCTCATCATCCATCAGATTCGGAATAACCGTCTGCTCTGTTATTTCTTCTATGTACATGCTCATATCCTCCATTTCGATGCTACATCATCCGTCTTTGTTCTGCATGATAGATCTACTCATGATTTCCCTCCTTGCTTTACTATCTCGATTGCTCTATCCAGTCCTCTGTGGTACAAGTCATCATATTCTGTATCCAAGCAAGGACATATTTCATCCACATACTTGTCAAAATCCGCATATGAAAGCTCTTTTTCCTCTTCCAGTTGTTTCAAAACATTATCTGCGTTGTATGCAATAGGTTCTGCGTCAATAATTCTGCAGAACCGTTGGTATTCATCCGGGCTCAAAGTGTACTCACTTACTCGATCTTTCAAGCTCATATCGTCAATCAATCTACTCATCATAAACCACATCCTTACTTACTTTCTTGGCAACCTTGATGGTGTCCTTATTCGTCTTGCTAACCGTGACCGTAACTCCACGTCCGTTATTTACAGTTATCTTTGCTATGTTCCGCCGATCGACCAGCTCCACACACTGTTTCAGATATTCACACACCTTTTCGTCTGTCTCGTGAATTGCAAGCTCAATGTTGTCCTTTGCTCTTTCCTGCCGTTCTTTTGCCCGCTGCCATATCCGTGCACCATTGCAGTCACACATTGTAACTGCCTTTTCTTCCGACTCATCATCGTCAACCGGATCATCAAAAAATACAATATTCTTGCAATATCTGCATGTTCCTTTATTTGTCATCACTTTACCCCTTTCTTGCTCTTATCCATTATGTTTCTCCATAATCTTCAGCAGGCTCTCAATCTCGGTATTCATAACCGCTGCCGTCTGTTTCGCCATGCTGTAGTTCTTCTGTTCAAAATACTTCGCCAGATCCTTCATATCATCTCGAAGCTCTTCTAGTGTCTCTTCGTATTCTGAATTGTCTGTATACCCCCAATACCCCGCTGGAGCTGGAGCATATGCTTCTGTCTGCTGTTCTTCGGTACCTTCTTTCTGATCAGCTTCCGCTGCATTCTTCACTTCTTCTGCATCTCTTTCCAGCACCTCCGGATCATGAGGCATCTCGACGATCACAGGCTTTTCATACTGCTTCTTCGGTTCTTCTTTCTTCACCGGCTTTGCAACCGTGACTTTACTTTCCTTCCGCTTCGCAGGCTTCTTCTCTTCGTTTTTCACTTCCTTCCTCGGCTCCGGCTTCGGTTCTTCTTTCTTCTCTTCCGGATACGGATCATCATATGTCCTCGCCCAGACATCTTCGATCCTCTCATCCGGATATCTGCGCGCACAGATTGCAGATGCGGCGCTACACAGGTCTTCCCAGCTTATCTGCCCATTTTCTCCGGTACGCATATTGACGATCTTGATACTTGCCGAAATCGAGCATGTCATCATCAGCCTTCCAACGCCCGGGACTCGCACGATGATCACTCTCGTCTCGTCCGGCGCAATGATGTCCATCATCTTGTCGATATCATAATCCGGATAAATCACGCGCGATAATCTCCGGAAGTCGTCCGGTATATCATGCAGCCATGCTCTGACTACCTGCGTCAGCAACTTATCTTCTCTTTGTTCCTCTGGCTGTCCTGCTGCCTCAATCGCAATCTCGATATCTGTCACGCCCTGCTCTGCATCGAACTCCTTCTTGATCTCCCGGATTTCTGTCTTCGATAATTCTTCCGGAATCGTGTCTACAATCGCCTGCGGGAGTGTCAGCATCTCTGCCAACTTTGCCATGCCGAACCCATGATATCTTTCTGCAAGGACAGGCGCATACCCGCCCTCACTGTAGCGCTTGTTAATGTTGATATATCTTGAAACTACGTCTTTTGACAATCCGTATTCTATCGATGCAAATTCAGCAACATTTCTGTATCCGCTCGACGCAAGCACATCGGTATCCTCCGCCTGTCTAAGCAGATAGCCGATTTTCACGAACCCGTCCGCTGCCTTATTCAGTTCCTGATCCAATTCCTTTTTGAAATCCACATATGATTTCTGATATATAATTTCGTTCATCAAATCGCCTCCATAAAATCTTTTTCCAATACATCTGCCAATAATTGTCCCGCCAATTTTCCGTGCCATACCTTATTTCCGTTCTTTCTAAGATTTGCATAATTCTCAATTCTTAGCTCATTTGCTTTCTTTCCCAGTTCCTTTTCCTCATCGGTCAGCTGTTTTTTATAATACTGCTGCCATTTTTTCAAAAAACTAACTGCCTTTTGCAAGTCTGCGTTCTGATTATCTCCTGTAGTTCTCTTCTGTCGTATGTTTCCAGAAGGCTCAACCTCTAGTGTGTACCATGGTACATCCGGCTGGTTGCTTCTTCGCAGGAAAAACAGATAACTCTCATTCTTTTGGATTCTGTCAAAGTAATAATCACAAGTATGTATACAGTGTCTTAATATCGTTCCTTCTGCTACAATATCAAAAACATCTTTTGGAGCTACGATCTTGTAATCGCCAAAAGTAAACTCGAATTTTTTCAGTTTCTTCAATTGCTCATTTACCTTTGGCCATTTCTTCTCAATCTCTTTTGCCTTCTTCTCCATATCCCCACGCTGAATATTCCGAAGCATTTCATCATGTGCTCCTTTTACGTCTTTTGGCTTCGCTATCTGTTCATTTTGGGTATTCATTTTCATCTGAGCCGCCATGTTGTGATAATCTCTCCAGGTAACCAGAGCTTGTCCGATTGTTTCATCCATTATATTTGCCTGCTTAATCAGATAATTATGACATTGCACGAAGCTCATCTTTATGTCCAGGAATCCGAAACTCGAAGCTAAAATGTCATTTTCTCCAAAGTCTTTAATCATTGCATCCGGCCAAATGGTATTTGCCTGTTTTTCATATTGCATCCAACGAAGCATTTTTATATTCGCATTCATAGATGACAATCGTTTCAATCTGCTATTGTCAATTCTTAGCATTTTTGATATTTGGGTTTCATTCTGTGCAATCAATTTTTTGTCATACGGTTCTTCCATTATTTCTTCTGCAAGTCTGAACATTCCAATTTTTGCAAGCATTTCAACAACTGGGTTGCCCTGTTCAATGGCAATATAATTTGTCGCCGATGTTGGCAATTCATCCCATAAATCAATTGCGCTTCGCCTTAACAGCGAATGTTTTTTTAGGCTTGGAAGGTTTCTCTTATATAACTTTATCCGTGTATGCCAGTAATATGTTCTTTTACTCGGTATATAACTCTTGTCCAATATCCATCTATAATATTTGTTCTTGTATGATCCCCACCAATATCTCTTGATCACACCATTATCAAATATCAAAATCCTTTCGTCTTCATGAGTGCATATATTTGGATTTTTATAGTCCGTTCCTCTGTACCATTGATACTGCTTAAATTCTCTTATAACAATTCCATTCTTAAATTTTTGAATGATTTCTCCGTAGTATGTTCCTGTGCTTAGTGTCTTAATTCTTCCTGATGCCTTGAATGTTGATCTGACTCCGCACGCAGGACACTTTATTGTCTTTCCATGCTTGGCTCCTGATATTGGCACGGTCTTCTTGCATCTTGAACAGTATCCGGTCTTCGCTCCTTTTGAATCATAGTCATATATCATATAATATTGGTTAGTGACGTCTTTTCTCATCCACTCTTTGAATGCTGGCAGGATTTTAGGAATCAGCGCCATATCTTCATCCCACGGCTTTTGTTCTCTATCTTCTTTTCGCTTTGTTTCTTTGTCTTTCTGCTCCTGCTGCCACTTTTGTATTCTGTAACCTCCTCTGCTAGGCTTTGAACCGTCATTTTCAATTTTCAATCCATTCAATGTCCTCATTCCATCGTTGCTTACAAAATATTTTGTGTTGCTATAATATCCAAAGCACGGTACATCCGGAAGATTTGTGAGCATTGACGAAAGCCATCTTACTTCGTTACCATCCTTATCCAGTTCCCTGGTGATATACTCCTCCCCTTTTGTATTCAAGAATATTTCATACCTTGGATTCTTTATGTCTTTTCTCATATCCTCAGGAAGAAACACCGCAACCTTTATATATTCTGATAGGTTTTGCACTCTGAAAAGCACATCATAAGCAGGTATAATTACTTTTCTTTTTTTATGGTTCCAAAGAGTCTCTTCTACCTCTCTGAACTGTGCTCCTTTTACCATCATTGCTTCCGTTGCCGGAAGTGCTCTCAGTTTTCTCAGTTCATCTTTTCTCATCTGCATTTCCTCCCATCCACCCTGTAATATGTGTCTGGCATGTATTCCAGCCCATCTACCTGGAATATCCCTACCTCTTCAATTTCTTTTGTCTTTTTTCCTTCCCGAAGCAAGAACAGTGTTGATCCTTTAGCCCCTGCTGCCTTTGGATTCTTCCCCCTTACAAGTACGATCCCTGTTCCATCGTCTCTTGCGCTGTCTCTTTTTACATAGCTACTGCATTTTCTCTCTGCGTGTTCTTGAAGCCATCTGCATTCAAAAGCTCCAAGCTGTTGCAACGTAATTTCTTTCAAGATTTTCATTTCTGTACAGGATATTTTGTCGGATCCATCCTCGTTTACATCTCCGCCCGCCTCTACAATGCAATATCTCGAAGAATCATTTTTGTACCAGCACAACACTTCTATAGGTTCCTCAACACAATGAAAGCCAGCGCTTGCACATTTTGCTGAATCTTCCTTATACGTCTTCCCTACTTCGTACTGAAATCTCCCTTTTCCCATCGTACACACAAGGTCTTTGTTGAAACCTTTGAACGCTATCATTTTTCATGCACCTCCCCCTCATAGTACGTATGCATCAGCTGTTTCCGTTCTGTACGCGTCGGAATCCCGATAGAAAACTCATGCGATCCGATCATGTTTTTTATCGTTGTAGTCTTCTTCACGATTTCCTTATGCACCACCGCACGATTCGTATAACCTGTCTCAGCCGTCAATGCAATATATCCCGCAAGGCTCTTCCCTTTCCGTCGTATCGCTATGGCAAACTCCCTGTCTCTCATGATCTCAGCTTTCAGCTCGTCCACCCAATCTTTAAGGATGCCTTTAACACCTAAATGCTCCATTTCCACATCCAGCTTCCCGACCGCTGCCAGCTCCGGCGTAGTCAATGTATCAATCAGCCCATCGATATAATCCTCCACGTCATCTTTATCCAGTCCGTTTTCTTCCGCAAGTGCTTTGAGTGCGTCGACGTCGCCCTCCTGCAGTTCTGCTGCCGCAAGGCGATTGATCTCTTCAGCACTGTCCAACTCTCCAAATTTATCCCACATCTTTCATGCCTCCATTCTTCATCTTCTCCTGCATCCAAGCCTTCCACTCGTGCGTGTCCTCGGATACGGTCCAACTTTCATTTTTATTGAGTAAATACTCGACTTTTTCCCACATTTCTGCATTCTTGATTGCAACGCCTCTCGCAGACTTCCAGCCATTTTTCTTCCAGCCACCTAACCAGTCATTTTTGAGTGTCCAGAAGACATGTTCCGTGCGTGTGTGGATATGCACAGTACATCCCTTCTGCATCCGTTCCAACGCTGCAATGAGCAACGTCAACGTGATAATGTTTGTATTGCAATGTTTAAAATGCATCACATCGTACACAATCACAGGCTCGCCCTTGTACAGCATCTGCCGTCCATCTTCGTATGCTTCCATCACATACATGCCGTCGGCTTTCGTGGCGCGCGGCGCAATCGTCGAAGTCTCAATATATATCCTCACTTCCTGCATTTTCGCCTCTTCCTTTCGTTGCACCGGTGCAACTTCGCCAAATCGTCGCCCGGTGCTCGTATCACTCTCTTGGTCTGCTGTATCTTTACTTCCGTGTAATAGACATAGCTGTACCCTGTTGCCCGATTTATGCCAATTCGAATTGATTTTTTATCTATGTAATACCCCGGACGGGCTTCCGGTCCATCCGTGATGATCTTCTTCATTGTCCGCCGGACATATGCTTTCTTCTCCGGTTCCGGACGTACTAAGTTTCTACTCGAAGAAAGACTGGATGCGCGCTTGATCTCTTCCGGGTCAAATATGCTTTCCTGTTCAAGCTCTTCCGGAAGCGGCTTGCACAGGTACGATGCAAGCTGTCCGAATCCTTCCTCATCGCGGACCGGTTCGCTATGATGCGACAATCCCGGCCAGTTTTTCGCTATCAGCAGCTCTGTGTTCCATATTCGGTTGCAGATCAGGTGGATATGGATACCACCGCGCTTGCCTATCTCTACGCGCCGTACCCACTTCCACTTCTCGCCGTGTGCTGCATAGTCTCTCCGCATGCTCTTGTTAAAATTTGTTAAATCCTTTTGGACTGCATCCATGCTTTTCCGCGTACCTGCCGGGTACTTCAATGTGATCCAGCAATCGCCCGGTAAGAAGTTCGCCTTCAACAGGTGTCGGTACTTGTTCTCCTTGTTAATCTGATTCTGCCGCTTCACCTGCTCCGGTGTGGCTTTCTTTCTCTTTGCCCGTTTCTCACCCTTCGCTCCGATATGACCGGCGAACTTATATGCATGCTCTATTGAATTTGGAAAATAAAATGTATGTTTTCTGTATGCCATCTGGTGTATCTTCGTCCCTAACTTTAATATGCTAATACTGCCGAAAAGCGCGGTTTTATCCCGCTTTTCTTGACTTCGTAAGTTCGGTGTGATACACTCAAATTGTTCAGATTCGAGGTATTACACCTGAGCCGGTTTTCAGCCGGCTCTTTTTCTTTTCAACGCAGCTTCTCCGGTTGATTCCTGGTAGTATGTACCATTTTCCGCCACCCAGTACCGGTACCGGTCGCCATTCGCGATCCTGCTGCCTATGTACAGGCATCCTGTCGGTGGCTCCAATTCCGCGAAGCTCTTTGCACTCATATATGCCTTGTGCATGATCTCATCCATCTTCGTCACTTGTACGCCACCCTTCTTCGGTCTGACGTCTTGCTCTTCACGATCAGATGATCTGCGCAGTCTGCTTCCACGTTCCAGTTTTCCCAGCGCAATCCGTTTTTTGTCATGATTTCCTTTTGCTTTCGCGTCGGCTTTGCCGGACGCTTTAGTTTCTCGTCTTTCAATCTCATCTTCTTCCTCCTTTTCATTCGCCAGCGCGATCAACTGCTGCCAGATTGTGCCTACCAACATGATTCCAAATCCGTAAATCATACCCATCCAAAGTAGTACAGCACCTTCCACCATCGCGATCGTCGCCAGCTTATATGTTGTTATGATCATCTTGTTACTCATCCTCTCATCCCTTCTACTGATATTCCGCTTGCAGATTGCCCCATCCGATCTGTCTCGCGACCGATGTCGGATTGAACTGCGGCACCTTGCGTCCCGCTTTCAGATCCTTCCGATAGCGAAGAAAATCAACAAACGCCAAATAGTTGACATACGTCACCCCGCAGCCGTCTAAGATCGTATAGTTCCCATATCTACCACGCTGAACATACTCATCGATTTCTGCAAGCCGGTTCGACACTGTCCGTGCCGATATATCCAGCGACTTCATGATCTGTGCCTTAGTCACGTAAGGCGAAGCACTTATATACTTAATCGATGTTATCTCCATGTTCCTCACTTCCTTTCTTCCAGTTGGCGACAAGATGTCACCGACTCAACTAGTTACATTCTGTTACCGATTCATATCCGGAAACATTTTTTGTAAATGATATTTCTTTAATTTCTGAATCGCTTTCACCTGTCTTTCTTCCTCTTGGATTCTTGTATCGATACATCGCATCGTATTGACAAGCTCATGCTGCGTATCTATATTCGTATGCAGGTCGATCTCATACTCATTAAAAATCTCTGGTACAATGTTGAGTCCTGTCTGTGTTCTCCTAAGATATTCCGGCAAATTCATCTTGAAGATCATGTACACATATGCCGGTAAATACTTATTTGACACAACTTGAAAGACACAGTATTTTGATTCAACCTCTTTCTCTTCGTTCAGATACTCCATCTGGCCTTTTGTTGCCGATACCTGCACGCAGAAGCTTCCTTCCGGATATATCTTTGCTTTCTTTGCCCTTTCCCATATGCATATATCTTTGATTCTTACATGTTTGTATTTGGTCAGCTCCATAGCTTCAATACCTCCGCGATATCGCTCTGATAACCATCTCCAACAAGTTGTCGCATCATTCCCGCCAATTCCCGCTCTGTCTTCCTTATTTCCTCATCTGTTTCTTGCATCTGAGCTGTCAGCTTTCTTATATCCACCTGTTCTTCAGGCTCCGTAGTATCGATATAACGCGGTATATTCAAGTTATATTGATTTGCCTGAATCTCTTCGATTGACACCAATCTGGATATTTTTGCTTTTTCGATACGATTTTTGTAATTTTTTGCAATCTCGTGTACGGCTTCTCCGTCTAATTCATTGACCTTTGCCTTCTTTGTTGCATATTTCGTTGCATCCATTATGTACACACTCTCGGTATCTGCTTTTTTCAGACAGATCATCACAGTTGGTATGCTTGTATTCAGGAACATATTGTCTGGAAGACCAATAATCCCATGAATATATCTTTTTTCGATCAATGATCTTCTGATTGCCAGTTCTTGATTTCCTCGAAAAAGCACTCCATGTGGAAGTAGTACAAACGCTTCCCCACCATCCTTCAGCCTTGTCAATATATCGATTATGAACAGATAATCGCCCTTGCTTTTTGGTGGTACTGCATATTTTCGAAACCTCCAGTCCCCAACACCACTCCATGGCAATGAATATGGTGGGTTCGATATGATTGTCTGGACGCGTCCGATGTTTGGTTCCAGCTTTGCAATGTCACTGTATCGCGTTCCGGCTTCAAGCCGGTATGCTTCAAGCAACTCGCGTGTTGTTATATCCTCTTTTATTACCCATCCTGTTACGTTTCTAATGCTCATATTGAACAAAAGAAGCGGAAATACCGTTTCGCTTTTTTCAATGCAGATCACATTCTTTACACCATTTGCAATATAAGATATTGCAAGGCTTCCAGTTCCTGCGCATTCATCAAGTACCGCTGCCGGTGTTGTCGAAAGCTCATAAAATAATTTACAAATACAATCCGGCGTATAGTCCTGTTTCATCTGCTTTCGCTGGGCTGCCTCTGCCTGAAACACATCTCTGATGAAATCTGTACGCAAATCAATATCCTCAATAATCTTATTGAAGTATTCTTCTCTTCTCTGCTTATCAAAAATGATATCTTTTAGGTATCTAATAAATTCGTACATCTCGGATATTCCAAGTATCTCCCGAATATCCATATCCCATCACGCTCCCTTCTTCAATCGTTCCCGTTCCGCAACCAAGCTGTCTTTCGCCCGATTAAGCGACCGAATCTCCTCATCTATCTCCTTTAGCTTCATTGCTCTCCGGAACATATCTTTGAAGATTATGAGTCCAAAGCTCTTATACAGCTCTGCTACTTCTTCCTTACCGGATGTATTCCGAATTGCCGGATGCCACATGTATACGGTCTCAATCAGCTCGTACTCTTCATCTGTCACAGATCCGTGAATCAGGTTCTCGAATTCATTCTTCATCATCTTTCTCACATCCTCCAATCTGGACATCATCTCTGTGTCCCATCATTGCCCGGATATGCTTATTAGGCACATCCGCCATCACCGCATTCTCAAGCAGCTCCATCTTTGCTGCCTGAAACACCATATCGTAATACTGCGGCTGTTTAATCGTAATTGGCGTTTCTGCTGTAAAAGCGTCAACTATTCCCATTTTCTACTCGCCTCCTTCCCTTTGTCCTGCTATGCCTCCGGAATTTTCCCGAATTCTTTTTCGTATTTATCTACTGCATAATGCATCAGAAGCTTCTTCGCTTCTTCCTCTTCGATTGCTTCACCACGATGGACTCCGTAATCTTTTTCTCTTGTCAACAGCCAATTTCCTTTTTTGCTTTTCCATAATTCGCAATCATCTGTGCTTCCAACTTCTAGCCCAGGATATAACGACCGAGTAAATATGTTTTTGCATTGATACCATTTCTTAACATCTGCTACCTTTTCCATCTTCTTCGTGTCATATTTCAAACCATTAATTATGAATAGCATCTTTCGCACCTTCTCTCTTCCTTTACCCTGCTTCCTTTTTGTAACGCTGACGCTCTTCCGCTTTGCCTGCTGCCTTGCCTTCCGCGTAGGCGGACATTGCCATGAACATCATGGACTGCTCCGCGGGATTCTTTACAGACATCACAGATTCTGCCATGTTTTCAATGTTTGTCTTTTTCTCGTCTCTTGTCACTCTGTTCACCTCCTTGTTATCTTTGATTACATTATAGGTATCGCAGATTACTTTGTCAACACTTTTTTGTTATCTCTGATTACTTTTTCTATTGCAATTCATTCTTAAAGGTGGTATTCTAATGAAAACAAGGAGGTATTTGATATGGAACAAGGAGAAAGAATAAAACAAATACGTACTTCTCTTGGACTTACTCTCGAGAAATTCGGTGATCGATTAGGTGTTACAAAAGTAGCTATCTCAAATATAGAAAAAGGAAATAGAAATTTAACTGAACAAATGACAAAAGCAATTTGTCGTGAATTCAATGTTGATTACATGTGGCTGACTACTGGAGAAGGTGAAATGTTCGTCGCGACCGATGATGATTTTCAGGCACGTATTGATCAGATCATGTTTGGTCAGGATGAAAGTCGTAAAAACTTATTTAAGATGATGATAGATATGAGCGATGAAGATATTCATGCTTTGGAAAGAATCTTGAAAAACATATCTTCATTTTATGAAAACCAGAACAAAGAGGATTAAAAAGAGCTGGCTATTTGCCAGCTCCGATGTACAGATACCGAACAAAGTTATAAATCCGCTTCAGGATTTTATCGTCGTGTATCTTCCCCAACATATCGAGGATTGCTCTTTTGTAGTTCATAGAGTCCCCACCTCCTCTCTGGTATAGTAGCATATTTCGGGGTGATGCATGAAATAATTAGCGATATTTCCATAATTGTGGAAATTATTTCCAGTCAGATTCAAACAGATCAGTTATATGGACCTCAAGAGCTGCCGCCAGCGATTCCAGTTGCATCAATGTCGGAGATACTTTTTCATTTTCAATATTGTTGATCGTAGACTTTCCGATGCCAGACCGCTTTGCCAGTTCTACTAATGTGATCCGTTTTGCTGTTCTTATCTGCCAAACTAATATTTTCATTTAATATATGCTCCATGATTAGATTGTTTTTTATTTTTTGAAATAAAATACGGTTCTATATATGGTAAAACGATATTTAACAAAATATACGAGCTAAAATACGAGAAATTAAAAAATTTTAATATACAAAGGGGATACCTATATGGCAGTATGTAAAAGATGTGGTAAAAAAGGACTATTTCTTCATGTAAATGCAGATGGATTGTGCAAGAAGTGTATTGGTCAACAGGAAGCTTTACTTGCTGGAAAGAAGAAAGCTGTATTAGCTCAGGGAACGGATTATATTAAACTTATAGTTTCACTATATAATTCTGCGCATAATTACCACGAGTCCGACGATTTTGATCATGCTATGGAACAATGCACACAAATCCGAGAGACAATCAAAAAGCTTTCCGAACTCGACTACTTAAAAAATATTATGGATCTGAATATCAAATATGATTCAACCTTTGATCGTGGTCATGATTTCGGCAAGATTCCCGGATTAAATGAGATTATTCATAAAGACGATCCTACATACCCGAACAACATAATAGAAAAACTTTATAAACTTATTGATAATTGCGAGAAATATATTATAAATACACATGAAATCGCCTTGAAAAAAGCTGCATTTTTACCAACACTTGAATCTATTGAGTTATACCCTATCGAGTTATCAAGTGAAAAAATAAAGAAAAATGCATTAAGCAATATTGAAGATATTACATTCTCTTCTATAACAAAAAAATCCAACTATGAGCGGCTAGGTTTTTTCACCGTTGTTGATGTGGAAACAACCGGACTTACTGCAAGTAGAGATGAAATTATTGAGGTTGCCGCTATACGCTTTGAAGAATGGATTCCAATTTGTAAATTTGAGACTTTTATAAAACCAAAAAAAGAAATATCTCCAGAGATTACCGATATCAATGGTATAACAAACGATATGGTTGCAAATGCTCCAAGTATTCAAGCTGTGATACCTGCACTTTCTGATTTTATTGGAAAATCCGCGATTGTCGGACATAATTTATTGTTTGATATAAAATTCTTATACAAAAACGGATTGGATTTCTTTGAAGTCAAGCGGAAATATTATGATACCTTGGAACTTGCAAGAAAAATTCTTACAAAAGCAAAATCATCGAATGATATCTATGGAGATGTAAGTGATCATAAACTTACTACTCTTTGTGATTATTATTCAATTAGAGATAATCATTATGCACATAGAGCTGCATCCGATTGTCTCGCTACTGGATATTTATTCAATATCTTTGTAAAAGAACGAATTGGCATCGATGAATAATACTGTTGCACCGGTGCAACTTTTACAACTTGGGTACAGATTGTACCCTGCTTCATAACTTCATAACAAAAAGAATCCCCCGTGTTGGCGCACGAGGGACTCAGATACACCATCTAAGGGGATGGCATACATAAAACATACAAACATATTATACCATCCCCTTCTTTAATTTACAATTAAAAGGAGGGATTTTTTATGTGGTGTGAACCTAGAAAAAATGGAGTAGTTTATCGTGAACGATACAAAGATACTCTGACTGAGAAAACTAAGGTCGTGACTGTCTTTAAGCAAAAAGATACTCCCCAAAACAAGAAAAAAGCGCAGCGAGAGCTTACTGCAAAAATTGAAGCTACGATTGAAAACCTTCAATGCACCGACAACACGGTAACTCTTTCTAAACTCCAAAAGGAATATCTGAAAGCCCAAAGAATCATTTATAAAGACAGCACAGTTGATCGGAATGAAAGTGTCACTTCGTCTGTCATAGAAATACTGAATCAGGATGCAATTGTCAACAATCTGACAGCACAATATGTAAAGTCCAAATTGCTTGATTCCGGAAAAGAACTTACGACATTGAACTCATACATAACACGCTTCAAAGCAATGTTGAATTGGGGATATGAGAATGACTATCATGATAATATGCGGTTACTTACGAAGCTCAAACAATTTAATGATACGTCAGATGACAGCGAAATCAAAACAAAATACTTGGAACCTGAAGAAGCAAAAAAACTTCTTAACTATATCCAGAATGACGAGAATTGGCGCTGGTACTACACAACATCAATTCTGTTGCTATCCGGTCTGCGCTTCGGCGAATTATCAGCACTAGAAATATCCGACATTGACTTGGATCAGTTAACAATTCGAATTTCCAAAACATACGATTCAAAGCACGACATTGTAACTACACCAAAGACTGACAATTCCAAACGTGTAATACATATCCAGCCGACACTCTTAGTAGAACTAAAAAAATGTATGCTATGGAGAAAAGAATTGATGCTTGCAAACAATTTCAGGTCAAATATTTTGATTCCAAACAACAAAGGTGATCATATGCAAATAGCTGGCTATGAAAAATACCTTCGTATCATATCTGAGAAGCTTCTTGCCCGACGTGTAACACCTCATATGTTACGTCACACGCACGCATCGCTTCTCGCTGCAAACGGCATGACTCCGGATGAGATTGCCCGCCGATTAGGACACAGCAAATCTACAATCACAAGCAAGATCTATATTCATGTTACACAAAAAGTTATTGAAAATGATAACCGAAAGCTAGATCAAATAAAACTCTTCTCATAATTTTTGCCCACTATCTGCCCACCTAGGCGATTTTTCAACCATTAAAAAACGGCGGAAACCCTTGATTCTACGTGGTTTCCGCCGAATAAAAAAGATGCCCAGAGCCGGATTTCGGATTTCTTCCTATTATAATGCAAAGTCGAGCAAGCGCAGGTAGCTAAACACTTTTCTGATATGTATTATAACTCACGAAATGCAAACATACGCAAAATTTTTGCCCAGTAAATGCCCAGTAAATTATTTCTTGCTCTGCTTATATATCTGATTTACTCCGGTAGAAGCAAGACCAGACATGATGCCAACTGAAATCGCCGTGATAATATCTTCCGCCGGAAAGCTCTTCATCACATACATAGCAGGTACTGCAATGATTCCTCCCACAATGCCTAAGATTACCGGAATCGCCTTATCGCTGACCTTCTTGCTCGCTTTACATCCAATTCCAACCAGATAGCAAATAATCACGATTGGTACTACAGTTACACAATTTGATAAATCCATATTCATCATCCTTTCTTCTCTTTCTCTAAGTCTTCAATTCTATGATTCGCAACACGAATTTTCTCATTTGTGACCGCCTGTTGCTCCTCTAAACGATATGTACGTTCAACAACATTGTTGTGCTTGTCTACTCTTTTTGATAGCTCATCAAGCTTGTACTCTATCAATGCAATTGTTTCATCATGCTTTTTGCTTGCAGCCTTTTGCTGATAGTGATTATTGATTAAGCATACGATCAATGTAACAAACGCCGCAATCATGGCAGATATTATTGATGTCATGTTTTACCCCTTTTCTATGATTCTCTGGTCCAAACATATGGAGCTATTATTCTAATTTCACCATTGGCATCATACAGTTCAATATTAACATATCCTGCACATTTCCATTTACCGTATTTAAATGGTGCACTAAATAGGTTCGAATTAAGTACAGCTGTACCAACCGGCAAACAATATCTTTCATCATGATTATGGTTAACACCACTATATCTTTCGTCATGATTATGATTAGTATTGCTTTTAGCACTAAGTGCTTGGTCAAGTGCAGCTTTTCTGTAATATAAATCATCATGTATATGCGCCGCTGGTGCCTTTTGACTTGCAAGCTCTTTAACACCAAGTGCTCCTGCAAGCTGATTTGCTGCTGAATTTGCGTCGATTGCATCAGCAGAGTCAATGATATTTAAAGAATTCAAATGTGTTTCGCATGCGTTCTGGAACTGTTGCGCATAATAGATTGCTAAATCTTTATATGTCGGACAGACCATAAACTGTGTTGATATCTTGGTAAGCGCTACGCCAGATACATAAACCGCATATAGCGGCATTTGATTTTTCAAATCACCATTTAAAATATCTCCACTTACTAGTTCAGGAGCAGACGGCGTTCCCGACGTTGCTGTCCCCTGTACAACTTCTAACTTTGCAGATTCAATACCGGATGCCGCATTTTTCTCGTAGGTCATTACGATCAGATCAATTCGATTTGTTCCTGCGGTACCTGTCGATATTGTCAAATCTTCATAAGTATTCGGTTCAATACGGATATGTCTGCCCTGCATCAGCATATCGCCGTCAGAAATTCTAACCGTGTTGTTATTGATAATTGCTCCTGCAAATCTCGATCCGCTACTCATGACAAATTCTCCATCACCAAAAAAGGCAGCATTGAAGCTGCCCTGATCTGCTGATCTAATATGTTCTTTCCCGGCATACCCTGTTACTAAATGTGCCATAGTCTTTCCCTTCTTTCTCCACTTAGTGAATAAGCGACATCCATGTATTATATCCAACAACACCATCAACTGTAAGCAGATTGTTTTTCTGATACTCTTTCACTACTGATTCTGTAGCTGTGTCAAATACCCCCGGACATGTGAGATCACACGCATATCCTTTAAGCATAAGCAAAATCTGCAGTGCAGTAACCATGTACTGTTTCTCGCCCTTTTTTACATAGTGCTTTCCAAGTGCGGCTTTAGTGGCAGATCCATAAATCCCATCAACCGCAAGTTTCGACTTATAGTCTAAGTTCATCGCTGTTTGTAACACCTTAATTCCTGCTTTAATGGTCGCATTTCCACGAATACCATCCGTTACGATTCCGGCACCGGCAAAATTATTCGCATGGATCTGTCCGGCACGAATGATAGCGTCCTTAGCAGCGATATGTTGAATCTGCTGTATAGATTCAGTCTTCGATGGGATATTCTCGGATACTTTCACCACTTCTCCAAACGGAAAGTTTTTTCCGGGGCATGCAGTCTTACTCACATCACTATGCTTTCTGAATCGAGTAATTCCATATTTGCGAAGCCATGAAACAACTTCTTTCAAAGCCTGCTTCTGTGCTTCTGGCATCTGTTCATTTTCAAAATTTCCTTCACAACAAACTCCAATCGTGTTGTAATTCACACCAGATGCATGTGCGCCGATCATATCGATTGGTCTGCCCTTGTATACTTTTCCATCTAAACGAATATAGATATGATACCCAATACCAGACCATCCATTTGCAAGATGCATTCTGTGAATATCCTCTACACTACCGTGACATGCAGCATGATGAAATACAGCTCCTCCATCTGTGCTTTTTCTCTTTGTAAGAGATTTAAACTTTAAATGTGTGTCGATTATTTGCATAATAATCAGCCTCCTTCTTTTTATTTTATGCAATCACAGTTGTCATTGCAGCATCGTCCTCTTCAACCTTACTTTCTAAATCATCCAAACTGTTTAATGTATTAACCTTTTCTTCAATTCGGGATATGTATTCTAATACAGCATCCATTTTAGTTGTGATTTCATCTGTCCCTGAAAAATCAATTGAGGTAGCCGTCGAACAACAAATTGATGAAATTCCAGTCAACAGTCCTTTAATCTCATCTGTAGTCATCTTTCTTTCAATATCTGTCATGTGTTACTCCTCTCCGATCATGAATTCAATTGCGAGACATGCTGCTGGTGTGATGTTCTCTGGCAGATCATCAGCTGTAATCGTGTTGATTTCCAGCGACGCTTCGACTGAACCGATCTCATTAAACTCTTTGATGAACTCGTCCCAGTTCGGATTTGAACGGTTCATAGTAACTCCGTCGTCAGAGTACTTTCGTATCAGCTCATCACGAGCCTTGTCATACTCCACAAGATCCTCATCAATTTTCTTGATATTACGAGCAACTGACAGTCCTGCCTTACGCGAGAACGCAAGATCTAAGATGCCATTATTGGCGATCAACTGACGAATATCAAACAGTTTGCTTAATGTTGTAATGTATTTTTTCATAATGTTTTGACTCCTCGCTTCATAAAGTAGTAGTGTTTATAGACCCTCTCCAAGGTCTTTATTATTTAACTTTTACTAAGTACCACCCGCAATGACATGCTCTAACTCCTGACATACTGTTGTATACCCTCAAATAAAAATTAGTGTTACTACTAACATTTATAACAACTGGGGAACTACAGCATGCCCTATCCATATTATCATCTGACATATAAGCCCCCGCATCAGTAGCTCCACTATTAGTTGAAAAAACCATAACCATTCTGGATGCAGGAGTTCCATACATCTTTGCAAACACTATTCCGACATATGTTCCAGCAGGAAGTGTCACGCTAGCAGGGGTATTCCATCCGCCACATGTAATATTAACATTTTTGTCATATCCATATATAGGTGCCGAAATACCACCAGCACTATTAGCATAATTTGCAGATTTAGCATAGTTTACGCTAAAGTTTGATGGATTATATACATACATGTTTGCACCATCATTTCCACCCCACAACCAACTTGGCTGTCCGCCTTGTCCAGACCAATTCCATTTCATACCATTGATTGTTCCTGAGACGGTGAGGTTGCCCGACACAGATAATACGTCAGCAGATAGTATAGACGCATGTGTTCCATTCGGATTCGAATAAAAATACCCTTCATTTTCATATCCCTCTGCCATATATATGCCCAAAGCATTAAAATCTCCTCGAAACTTTTCAGATTGACAAGCAATTCCATCAGAACCTATCTGTGTAGCTATGGTTCCTATTTTATCGCCATAACCAATGGGAACATTCGTTGAGGTTAAAGCAATATACGCTAATTTGCTTCCATCGCTAGTGATATTCACGCTTCCGCCAGTAATAGTCGCCTTAGATGAGACTATTTCACCCTCAAATTTACCGCTCGTAGCATATATCTCTCCGGTAAACTTACCATTCTTCGCCTCGATCGAGCCATCTTCCAGCACTTTGAAATTCTCATTGGCGGTGACAAGACCTTCGAGACTGATCTTTTCAGCCTTGATTGAAATCTCCTCTGCCGACTGGTTGATTTCAGAAATGATTTTTTTCTTTTGAACCATTCCTTCTGGCGTAGCACCTACACTGTACGACGTTGATGTTGTGTTGTCCGTATAGGTGATGATCGTCCTTGTCCAAAGATATGGCTTTGATGTGTCCGCAGCCGGTATCGACGCAGACCACGTCCCAGTTGGTACCGTTGTTCCCGATGCTCCGGCTTGATATGTTACTGCCGTGGATTTGATACCTTTTCCAGCTGCTCCATCCTTGCCGTTCGTTCCATTGGTTCCATTCGTACCGTTCGTTCCATTACGCCCAACTGAATATGATGTAGATGTTGTGTTGTCTGTATAGGTGATAATCGTTCTTGTCCAAAGATACTGTCCTGCTGATACCGTTGGAATCGTCGTACTCCACGTCCCGGTTGGGGTTGTTGTACCACTAGACGATGCCTGATAAGTTACCGCAGTTGTTTTAACACCTTTACCGGTTGCACCGGTATCTCCCTTGGCTCCTGTATCGCCTTTCTGTCCGGTTACACAAACTGCCGTGGTAGTAGATGTTGTACTGTCGGTATAGGTAATGACAGATCGTGTCCAAATATACTTTCCATTCTCCCATCCGGGATATGTCGTACTCCAGCTTCCTCCAACTAAAGAGGTTGCCGATGTAGATTTATAATACTGCTCAACTATCGACTTTACTCCTTTACCAGTTGCTCCATCTTTACCATTCGTTCCATCCTTGCCGTTCGTGCCATCTGAACCATCTTTACCATTTGCGCCAGCCGCACCTGTGATACAGACTGGCGTCGTCTCTTTTGTAGAGTTGTCCGTATACTTGATAACCGTCTTTGTCCAGATATACTTCCCATTCTCCCAATCTGGCGAGGTTGTTACCCACGAACCTCCAGAAAGAAAAGTAGCCGATGTCGACTTGTAGTACATGGCATCCACCGATTGTACGCCAACACCGTCTACGCCTTTCTCTCCTTGATCTCCTTTATCACCCTTCGCTCCGGTAGCTCCCTTATCTCCATACACACCAATAACCTTCTTTGCAGTATCTACCGAAGTATTGTTCGTATATGTGATCGTTTCATAGTTCCAAAGGTACTTGTTTGTTGCTGTCATCGTCGGTACTGTTGTAGACCATGATGTTGGTACTTTGGTATTCGAGGTTGATACAGCATAAAACTCCTCTATCTCCTTAATTCCTATTCCGTCAGTTCCATTCGTGCCATCACTTCCGTCCTTACCATCGGCTCCCGGATTTCCTCTATCACCATACGCACCTATAATACATGGCATTGATGTACTTACGATCGTTCCATCTGACAGTTTTACAACTTCATAATTCCATAAATATTTTTTACTTGCAGAAACTGACTGCACCGTTGTTGTCCATCCAGATGTTTTTGCGGTGACACCACTTGAAGCAGATGTTGCCAAATAATAGTTGATAACTTCACTGATACTCTTACCGTCGACGCCATCTGCGCCCTTATCTCCTTGGTCGCCTTTTTCTCCCTTCGCTCCGGCAGCTCCGTCTTGTCCTTTGTCGCCTTTCGGTATCACGAAATCAAGAATCATATTCTTGTTGTCTCCGGCATTTTTCACTTCCGCATCTGAACCAGCGCCACCTGTTGTCACTGATCCTATTTTGATGCTCACTGTCTGCCCAGATTCAGATCCGTCACCAGAAGATGGATATGGACCAGCAGACACGCTCACTGTATCTGCTTCACAATCATAAGATATTGATGTACTGTTATTACTGATATTGACTATTTTCTTAGATACGGACGCAACTACATAAGTTCCTGTAATCTGCTCCCTTGCCCCTACCTTGTCATTTACATCAAATATATATTGATCGTTACTGTCCAACGAAAAATCGACCGAGTCACTTGCAAAAGACTCTGTTATCTTATCAATTCCACCCTGAATCAAATCCTCATCTGATTCAGCATTGGAATTGTCGTAGATCTCACATATCTCATCCAATCCGGTAAGTGTCTGTGTTCCACTGATATTACCAAGCAAATCGCAGTAAATGTGAATTACTCGTCTATCTTTCAGGTCACCTCGTCCAAGACATATAACATGATTGATATGCTTGCTATCTCTCTTAATTGTGAAACTTATCTGATCTGTATCAAACTGCTCATCCTGACTATAATCAGCAAGAGGACTTGCCGATAACTCAACAAATCCTCTATTAAATACCATATTCAGTTTTGCATTGTATGCTTTCAGCATCTTTATGATGCCTGTATAACCCTTTATATAACGATTCATCTGATAAGATGATATCTGTATATTTGAGTTCAAAGTGCTTACCTTGAACAGCTCCGAAAGTCCCATCCGTTCAATCAAAAGCTTTAACACTTCGTTTGCTTCTCCAGATACGATCAAATAGTCTTCGCCTTCATCTGGTTGCAACACTTTAGACTCAAGTATGCCGTGCCATGTACGACCTGAGTATGTTACAGTCGTCTCGTCTGTATCAACGCCAACGGAATCTATCACTCCGCCATATTCTTCGCCCTCAAAATAAAGATAATAACCAGTTTTACATACGTTATTATTGATATTTACTTTACATTCAAAATCATTCTCGTCGCTTCCATATGCAAGATCTAATGTATAATCTTTGAGCACATCGATATCTTTTTTGGATTCATTCATATAAATTAAGTCCATCTTGGTATGCTCCTCTCTTCCAACAATGTAATATCAAATATCAGATTTGACGAAGTAGCTACATCCATTACGCCCGGCGGGATCTTTTGAAATATGTAAGAGTCTCTATTTCGCAGATCAAAACAATTCCGCTGACTACCGTCGCTTTCATACAAGATTATTGTCTTTTCTACAGAGTCAATCGTCAGGTACTCGTTTGCTTCAATATCAACATCCACTGAATACATATGCCCTCCAATCAATATCTCTGGACTTTTGCATGGTCCATAAATACGCATCCGAAAATTTGTATTTACAAAATCCGCATTTTGCAGTTTTTTTCCAAGAATATTTGATGTGTAATCATATGGATGATCGTTATTATAGTCTAAGTTTTTACCAACTATCTCCTCATTTGAATTGAATGTAATAATCGTTTCTTTTATCCATTGCGGATAATCCGTCTGAATCGTCAACGTATTCTTCATGTATCGCTTATTATAGGTGTATTTTGACGCCTTACATCCTGTGACATAACACCGCATATAGTAATCGCCAATATAAAGTTTTCCATGCTTTCTGGCAACTACATCCTTCTCACACACCTCAAACAAACGATTTCTACTTTCTGTGCCCTCGTCATCATTTCTACATGCAAAAACGACAGGCAACGACTTCTTGACAATTCCCATCTTAAATGACGATATTTTGTCATTCATGCTTGTAGCTGTCCATGCGAAATCATGCAGATCGTTCTCGTTGATATAGATGCCATTCGCACCAAATTCAATTACCTCGTTCATATGATTGACATATCGTGCTTTTTCTATCAAGTTGCCGTCACCTCTTTTACCATTCTTGCAAATTCTCTCTTATCAACTTTCATATTCACGGATTCCATACCCTCAAGTATCAGATCCGGAAGCCGCTCTAACAGCTCATATATAAGCTCAAGCAGTGCATTGTCATTTTTGCTTCCAGATGATGACTGACCATAATCTAACGCATTCTTCATATCCTGCGCTACTCGCGAAATCCACATGCGATTCTGATGCAGCGGTACAACCGCTTCCGCTCCGTCACCTTCCAGAAGTGCAATCTCACCTTTCTCAACAACACCGCCTTTTGCATGCTTTCTAGCTGTAAAACTTCCTGTATTTCCAGAGCCTGTTGCTTGCGCCGCTTTATTTGCAATATTCTGTGCCACACCACCCACATTTATATTCAGTGTGAAAATACTCTTTACAAATTCTTTTGTCCACGCAGCTATATCCGGGGCAATTGCTTTCATACCTTCCCACAATTTAAGCATAATTTGCTTTCCGGCTGATACCATTTCTCGAAGACTCATTCCTATCGCTGCAACAATTCCCGCTATAATCTGCGGCACCTTTCCTGCGATATCAACAATTATCTGAGGGAGATTTGTAACCAGTGCCATAAATAACTCAACGCCAGCTTCAACTATATCACCAAGATGATCAATCAGCGTACTCGTGATTGCTTCTATAATCTGTGGTAGTGCCTCACAAATTGTAAGTATAATTTCCGGTAATGCATCAACCAAGGCAACGAGCAATTTAATTCCAGCCTGAATGATTTCATCAATATGTGAAAGCAGCGCCCCAATTATACTCGATATAATCTGCGGTAATACTGCAACAATCGACTGTATAATCTGTGGCAATGCATCAACCAAGGATGTCAATAATTCAATTCCGCACTCGATGATCATAGGAATACAGGATAACAAATTGTTAACCACTTGCGTTATAATACCCGGAAGCTCCTGAAGCAACTGCGGTACCGCCTGCAAAATTCCATTCACTAAACCTAATAGTAACTGAATGCCAGTTTGCACAATCTGTGGCACGTTCTGAATCAATGTTGATGCAAGTTGACTTACAATTGTAATTGCTGTCGATAAAATCGTCGGGATGCCATTTGTAAGTCCCTGTGCCAGGCTCTGTATCAACTCAATACCTGCATCGAGTATATCCGGCAATGCCTCTACAAGTCCTGATACAATTGCTCCGGCAATCGTAACTGCAGCTTCAATGATAAGTGGCAGATTGTCCACTATCACCTCAATCAGCTGATTGATAATGTCCTTAAAGCATGGTATCAGCTCCGGCACAGCCTTAAGCAATCCATCCAGCAACGCCCGGATCATGCTCGTTCCTGCTTTGATCATACTCGGCAGCGTCGTTGATACGATATTCGGTACCGTCTTTGCAATCACCGGCGCAAGCTTCTCTACGAGCGTACCAACACCCTTCAAAGCGATTTCCACTCGTGGAAGAATATTATTACCGGCAGTCGTAACGGATTCTACAAAATTATTGACAAGCACATCGAAATCCTGTGTATCATCAGCGATTCCAACGATAAGATTCTGCCATGCCGCTTTCGTCATGTTCACAGATCCCTGAATTGTTGTTGCCGCTTCCTTTGCGGTAGTACCTGTGATGCCCATTTCTGTTTGCACAACATGAATCGCATCTACGATATCCGCATATGATGATAGATCAAACTTCTGTCCTGATAACTTCTCCGCATCTTCCAAAAGCCGTTGCATCTCTTCCTTGGTACCGCCATATCCGAGCTTCAGGTTATCCAGCATCGTATAATTCTGCTTTGCGAATCCCTGATATGCATTCTGAATGGATTCCATTGAAGTCCCCATCTTATTCGCATTATCAGACATGTCCGTGATGGCCACATTTGCTTTCTCTGCTGCCGCCTTCGTATCTCCGTCTAAGCTCTGCAACAATGACGCCGAGAAGCCTGTGACAGTCTCCATGTATTCATTTGCCGATAGTCCAGCCGTTTGATACGCATTTGCAGCATATTTCTGCACTTCTCCAGCCGAATCCTTGAACAGCGTTTCGACACCGCCGACCAACTGCTCATAATCTGCGTATGCGGTCACCGCACTCTTCACAAGTGCTGCAGTTGCTGTTGCAGCTACCGAAGCCGCAGCCACACCCCACTTTGCAATCGTCCCGATTCCTTTGAGAAACACATCACCTACTTTTGACGCTTTACCGGAAACGGAATCCAAGCCGTCTTCCGTTTCCTGCTGCCCTTTGAGTGCGATTCGGCCAAAGATCTTAAATAATTCCATCGCATTCTCCTTTTAAACCAATTCAATGCCGAATGCATTCATTGAATTTTCCACCATCGCTTTGATCTCTTCATCGGATAGTGATTTCTGAGATGATGCCTGACCACGTACACGATTTACGAAATCCTCATAGGATTCTCCCTGCACCTTGTTCAAAAAAAACTCCCACAGCACATCCTCTTCGGTATCCTTGTTCGTCCGCTTCACAATTGAATCCACGAACTCTACCAAGCGATCTGTCGCAATCATCTCATCCAAAAATAGAAAAGGACTTGCATATCGCTTGAATAGCAAGTCCCAAAACTCTAAATCACCTACCCGATAGATTTCAAAGCAACCTTGAAAAAATCTGCGAATCCACTCTGTCTGACAACGTCCATAATCATCGCAATGAATGTTCCCGGATTCATATCTTCGAGTTCCTTCACAGTCATACCTGACAGATTCGAAAGAAGCTGATAGATGTATTTCTCAGCATTCGGAAGATTCGACAGGATAACATCGCCAATCTCAAATGCAATGCCCATACCGAGCTCTTCTACATCTTCCATCGTGATATTCTGATTCTGTTTCGATTTTTCTATCAGGCGCTTAGTTGCATCCGATGAAAAGCAGTCAGAAAACTTGCTGATTCCGACAGATGATATAATCTTCATCATCGGAAAGATATCTTTCGATTTCAGAGTTCGAAGCGTGTATGGCTTTTTCTCTTCCTGTACATGTTCCTCCACTGTTCCCTGCATTACTTCTGTTTCTGTTGTCATTTCCTTTTCCATAGTTACTTATCCTCCTAATATTCGGTATTACGCTGCATCATCCAGCAACTGATCAACTGTATTACTCTCAACAACTTCCTTCGGCATATAGACATGATAAGGAAGCACATTCGTCATAGCGCCTGCCTTGAGCTCAGCATAGCAATCGAATGTCGTTGGGATTGTTGACGCCTCTTTGTTCTTCGTATCTGCTGACAAGCCAGATGTACAAAGCGCATAATCAAACAATACGATCACAGGTGTGCCATTCGTCTTGTATCCGACGCATGCGAAATTCTCAACATAATCGCTATCTTCGATTGTTGCCTTAGATTCAATCACATCCATTGTTTCATCTACCGACGTGCCTTCCTGTCCGATTGTTGTTGCCTTCAACCAGTCTTTTGTGAGCTCGACCATATTCGTCTCAACCTTTGCCGTCTCGCCGACTTTCTGCACAAGTCCCTTCGCATTAACAAGCACACCATCCACCGAGATATTTGTAATCTCCGGAGCAATCGTGAACTTTGTACCGCCGGATGTAGCACCAAGCAAAGTACCTGTCCAGAGCTTCTTGCTTGTGTCATACTTAAAGTTTTTGTACAGTACACACGCATTTAACAGTATCCGCTTCGGCGTATTCTCTGTTACACCAGATACGCACAATTCTCTCCATGTGTTTTCTGCCATTTATATCACCTTCCATTCTTTTATAGTCAGATTGATCTGAATTCTCTTCAATGTCCCATCTCCGGTCGGTACCGAAAATGCATTTGAATAAAAAACAGCCACACACGAACCATCTGGATTCATGCGTGACTGTGGTAAGAATCTCTCTATTGTTTCTTTGTCCTGCTCAAATAGAATCGGATTCCCACGTGTCCATCCATTCAATATAAATGTTGTCCCCTGACTTCCATCCTCTTCCTTGGTCGGAGAATCATCTTCCATGTACTCTCCAACATAATATCGGTCTGGGATTTCGCCAACCCATTCTCCGAATTGGTATGGAATCCCGCTGGACTTCATTAGTTCACCAACATAATTTAATGCTGCTATACTCATTATTTCAACTCTCCAAATATTTCATTTGCTCGATTCTGAATTGCACCATTCGTAGCCTTGAAGGCTTTTTCAAGCGGTCTGTTCGGTGTCTTACCATGTGTGAAGTGTCCATTTCCCTTCTTATCCTCATAATACCAGCCGCCTTTACGACCATTACCATTCACGGCATATTCGCCAGTACCGAACTCTTCCCAGATGGCATTTTCTTCTGGAGATCCAACTGTTGCTTCTAATTCAGATTCATCGACTACATAAGTGTATGAACCTCTTGTCTCTCCAGTATCTACTCTGGATGCATTGTGTACGGCGGTCTGAACCTCTCCGGCTGCTTCAGTGAGAAATGCAATCGCTTTTTCTCTGATCGCTTTCTTGATCTGTATGGAATTATTTGTAAACTCTACATCGGACATATTACTGACCTCCTGTGTATTTCAGATAGATCTCCAACTGCTCATGCAGTTCCATCGGATCGTCAATCACCATGATGTCATACACCTTGTCATTGATCACCATCTGACTGTTCTCCGCCTTGATGCGGCTGTCGAGCTTCTTATAGTCTGCAAGGAACACGTGCGTAGATTCCTGAATCTTAGCATTATATGTTGTGTACTTGCTGTCTCCTGTCGATAGATCAAGATACCCTGTTATATCATCCACAGTCTCCCATGTCTTATCGCATGAACCGATGATATTCGTCTCTGTCTTACAGAGCTGAATCTGACCGGTTATATTTCCGCCAATCATCTAATCACCATCCATTTAAAATCTCGCTTTCATATACGGCTTCAGGAATCCAAGAAGTGACTTTGGGTATCCCATAAGCGAATTATCGCCATCCATGTTGAAATACGTCACAGAATGTCTGCTAAGTGTCTCCGACTGAATACCGACCTTGTCCCGGTTCTCGATATCCCATTTCAGCATATTGGCTACACCGAGCTTCACATCCATAGGATATTTTACCTTCGTTACAAGTACACATATTTCATCCGAAAGTGGCTCATCAAAATCCATATGTGCATTGTCCATATCAATGCCCTTAATCACATACAATCCATCGTTATACAACGATTCCGATATTTGTACGGTGTCACCCTCTGCAAACAGATTCGATGCACCCTGTAGCACTCCGCTCTTGACCTCTGCATTAAATCGTCTGTTTCTGTCTTGGAAGTTGTTATTTGTGTACTTCCGTATAAGAAGCTCCAGCGCCTGAAGCTTTGCTTCAAGCACCGGATCCTTCGCAGTAATATCAATATATGATTTCAACTCTTCAACGGTCATAATCATATGATCACCGCCTTACTGCTGCTCTGTGACAGTATATCCGTCATGCTCCTTAAACCATGATGCCATACGCTCACTCTCGATCACAGCCTGTCCGTTTGCGAACTGGACGCCACCGGCACCAACTCCGCAATAAGCAGGCGCATTGTTAACGACTACAAGCCACTTTACAGCCTTTGTCTCTTCTGCCTTTGTCTCTGTCTTTGTCTCTGTCTTTGCTGGCATATTTATCACCTATCCTCTCTTTGCTTACGCAATCTTGATGTTACGAAGTACACCTGCATGCTGTGTATTCTTCAACACGGTTGCAGCGATCATCTCGACCTCTGCGTCCTTTACTGTTCCCGGCTTGCTGAAATCAGGCAGGTACTTGTTGATAACTGAACTACCATTCAGGCTGATGCCGTGGAATCCATCATTCACATCAAACTTGACAGCATAGATATCTGTCAGTCCTGTTGTTGCTGTCTCTGCTGATCCGATCTTTCTGCTGATTCCATTCTTCACTACAGAATTTGCAATTGCATTGCTTTCACTTACAGTGTAGTGATTCTGCATATCAACAAACTTGACACCATCCATCGTTGTAATGCGTCTACCGAACGCCTCTTCGGACTCTGTCTTATATCCAAGAATACGAGCAACAGTCTGAATCTTTGTGATCATCGCTGTGTTCGTAAGTACTGCATCTGCATCGGTAGACTTGATCAGAAGAGAAAGCGCTTCGTAGAACTCGTCTGCATTTGCCTTGATCTTGTCAATTGTAGACAGATCAATGGCCTTGGTTGTTCCATACTCTGTTGTTGTGCCGGCAAGCATGGAATCCAGTCCCTGAAACTCCGGATGATCTGTGGATGCAGTAGTAGTTGCATCACCATTGATCAGTGTATAGTGGAACAGAGAAACAACCGCCTTGATATGTTCCTCAATCTGATATGCCAGGTTGTCGAAGTTTCCTGCCACCATATTAAGCACTCTGTCCATCTGTACAGCGCCACCCATGATTGCAAGGCTTGCTTCACACTCCTGCTTAGTCGCTACAGAGTTTGTATAAGAACCGCCAAGCTTACGGAACTCTGCTGTAGCCGGAAGCACCTTTCTAAGATACTTGTACTTCATTGTTGAGCCACCGCCGGATGCAGATACACAATCATCAAATGTAAGCATCTGCAGTACGGTAGACTGTCTCAGAAAGATATCCACGATCTGCGAGAACACCTTATCGCTCATACCTTTCTTCATTTCTTCTAATGTCATTGCCATAGTTTTTCACCTTTCCTTTCTTAGCCGTTCGTTGCGGCTTCATACTGCTGTTTCAGCGCTTCTGCTAAATCCTTAGGCTCTGCAGAACCGCCAGCCGGATCTCCCTTGTCCAGCTTATTCTCAATAATCTGTCGACTTTCACCTTCAGAACTCTCGAAGTGTGCCGGGAACTGCGTCTTGAGGGTTGTGAGCATATCATCCCATCCTTTGATGTTGCCATCATCGTCGATTTTGAGTTCTTCGCCCTTCTCTTTCAGCATCTCCTTAATCTTGAAGGTCATATAATCGGTATCATCCGTCTTGGCTGATAACAAAGCGACTTTCAATGCAGAGCTGACCTTTGTCTCTTCCAGTTCCTGCTGCAAGCGGGCATTCTCCGTCTCATACGTTGAAATCTTCTGCTGCATACCTTCATCGCCCTTGGAAGCCTTCTTCAGTTCTTCGATGAGCTTATTTGCGTTGCCGATCTCCGTGTCTTTGCCGGTGATCAGACCATTCAATCTCTCGGTTTCGGAATCATACTTCTCTTTACTGATGTAATTTCCTTCCGATAGATCCGCAAATCGAACATGCTTGAGCTTGTCCTCTTCCTTCGAATTCTGCTCATCAATCTTCGCCTGCACCTGTTTGTACAGTTCTTCTCCTAACACATCTTTCAGTTCCATAGTTTCCATCCTTTCTTGACTTTAATCGCAGTCACGCATGGCAGTTATCACTCTTGCCGGAGTAAGTATTCGTCACAGTTTAATCGCCTTAAGCCGATTTTGGGCATAAAAAAAGACCACGTTTTAATCATGGTCTAAATTACATAATTTGTTACATAGAAAAAGCACCCTGCTACTGCGGAGTGCTTTCGTCTAATTTACCTTTGAACTAATATAGTTCTCATATTCTTCTGGTATTCCAATATCATATTTTTTGTAATAGTGTAAGAAATCAGCTGGAAATGTAAAATCCCCATCTTCGTATATTCCTGCTTGCGGTATTTCTTCCCCATCAAATATATCTTCGGTAGACATAGGCGCAACAGCCGAAATAGAAAGACTTTCCAGATATTTTAATATCTTATCTCTGCTAATATGATTTTTGATTTTCTTATAATCATCAAAATCATCTTCGCATTTTCCATATTTCATTCCTTTGAAAAATCCAAAAAATGTCATATTATCACCGCTTTCCTTGTGGCTTAAATGTTTTCATTGTTCCACTTCCGTCATAACCTACTTTGAAATGTCCGTCCTCATAAACATACAGCACATCTGTAGGAGCTTCTACCTCAACGCCTAGCGAATTAGCAAGCTGTTGAGCAAATCCATCATCCGATGCACCTGTACTGCATGATAACATTCGTACTTTTTGACCATTGTACTTTTCATTATGAGAAATAACTCTTGCCACATCTCTTGCAGACATATTTTTTCCTTTTTCCCCATATTCTATATAATCAGGGCTTCCATGCGCTGCAAAATCAAAATAACCGCTTTTTGCAGGTATCTTATCAAGTACCTTTCTCTCGTATGGAGTTATCATTTTATTGATATCTGCTAATGTTATTGTACCATTTTTCACGCTATTTGCAAGGTATTTCTTATTTAGCCAATCATTCATAGCTACACCTAATTCATTAGGCTTTCCGAGCTGGCTGTTGGCAAATACTTCTGCAAAAAACTCTGCCTTACTTGTCTTTCCATATTCTGATATATTTGCGTCCAAATCAAATACAGGATTGTTTCTTTTCGCAATTGCAATTATTTCATCATAACAATTATTTTGAACAGTTTTTTGAACATCTGCATACCACTTATATTTTGCCTTGTCCGTTTTTGCACTTTTATTTACAAATGCAAACATATCTGAATTTTTCCAACCAAGAGACTCCATATATTCCTTCTTGATAACATTCTGTAACATATGTCCATATTCATGAGTTACCGTAGCTATGGAGGCTTCTTCGTTTGTACGTGAAAAAGGCATCGAATATCCGCTATCCATATCTTTGATTTCCTTCTTTATCAGGGAATCTCTATCCGAATAACGTTTTTTATTCAGAACCAAATATTGACTTGCTGGCGTTAATCTACTGCTATTCACATTTCCGGCGAAATTACCTACGTCTACATCAATATCTACAAAATCGGATTTATGTATTACACCGAATTTGCTTTCCAGACGGATCAGCTGATTTGTATTATCCACAATCAGTCTTTCGTCCATGGAATCTATGTTGCAGTTTCTAAAGCCAACTCTATTCTTCAATGCAGTTTTAGCTTCTTCTGCATTCTTAACAAGTGTCACTTTCGGTTTATACATCGGATTGTTATCCAGCAACCGCTTATACTTCTCATATTCCTTATCTGTCATGGAATTAAGCATCTTCTCGAAGTTCTTGCCATATTTCTTCTCCATTGCCGTAACGTGCTGCATATATGCGATATTTTCATCAGACCAGTATACTTTTTTCCACTCCGCATACTCTTCTGGAGATTCGAAAGTGACTGTTTGTTTAGAGAAATTATCCATTTTCACAATACCACAATTAAGCGCCCATCTCGCTCTCTGATCAAGGCAACATCTGCAATTACAATCCTGTGATGGATCACCAAACAATCCCGGAGCTTCTGCCTTATATCCGGCAATCTCAAACATCTCGCCGACTTCTCGTATCTGTCCATCCAGCTCTCGGTGTTCGGATCTGGTTCTTCCGTCGAGAACTGCATTCCATTGTTTCACGACCTCTGCACCACGATCAATTGCTCTCTTTTGTGCGTCTAATGCGGCACGATTCTGTATGCGGTGTCCTTCTGTCCGGGCAATCCGGATTGAATTGTTATATGCCTTCTGAAACGGCGTATGCTTCATATTCCGTGCAAGGTTCGATGCAATGTTGCTCCATGTCATGCCCTGCGCAATTCCTCTTGATACTTCCTGTCGCACTGCTTTCTTGATTGCCTTTACATCTTCGCCCATTCGGTCATACAGAGATGTAGAAAGCTGAGAGTCAAGTACCACTGCCCTTGTCACAGCTTCTTGGTCTATCGGCATCACAAGCGGGATTCCCTGCCCTTGCATATCATACATAGAGCCGAGATATCCATCCTGATAACTCCGTGTCAGATAATCGGATACAGTTGCATATGAATCTGATTGCAGATTTGTAAGTGCTCCTTCCAACTGCGCCTTGATTGCTTCCTGATATTGCTTCTGATATATGATTGACTTTAAATTCTCTGGTTCAAGATCTGCCCGCATTGATAACTCCTGTATCTTTGCTTCACAATCTCTTAGAGCCTGCTCATATACACTTTTTAACTGTGCAATAACCTCTTCTTCACTATTCAGCTGTGCTTGTAGAACTTCCTTCTGTCGCTTGTTCACTCGTCACAACTCCATCCAATAGCCGCTTGGCATCCGCTGTATCTTTTTCTGCGTCCTGCGGCAGCTTGTCCTTGATCTCTTCATAGTCAATATCTAACTCATCACAAATAGCCTTGATAATCGTCTCATCATCTAATGTATCCGCTAAAGACATGATCGTGTTGATTACAACCTGATGTGCCTGCGCTTCCGTAAGCTTGATCTGTGCATTCTCCTGAGCATTGCTCATAATCACATGCTCAAACTTGAAATACACATCGGAATCCTGATAACCCTTCTTCTCTGTCTTATTGATCTCTTCAATTACAATCCGTACAAGGTGCCGGAGTAGCTTCTTCAACCGGATCTCAAGCTTATTACACTGCAGTTCCAAGAGCGAATATGCCGCCTTGATTGCAATGTTGGTCGTTGCAGCCGTATCCTTCAATCCTGCTGTATTCAGTCCCATACCGAAGCGGTAGATGTTCTTCTCATCAAGCTCCATCTTCTCTTTACGTGCCTGATACGGCACATCAACTGTCTTGATGTCGACATCGCCATTCTCTCCTGTGCCGATTATCTTCTTTGTCTTGAGATTCGTCTGCAACTCGTCCATGTTGTCGCCTTCGTATCCCTTAACCACATGCAAAGGGGTGTCGAAATCAATCAGGTTATTGGATAAGCTCGACGCCATCAGATCATAATCATCAATCAGCGGTTTAATCGGTCGCAGAGACGAATGTTGCTTCTTGTTATTATCCAGCCGGAAGAACGGAATAAATCCGAGCGATTCATAGTATGTATCATCTTCCTTCCCGCCATTCTTCTTGTACAGGATATGCGGTCTTGGATTGATCTCTACGGAATCATCAATCATGAGTTCGCCGTCGTCAACCATCGCATAGTATGTCGTGTCTTTCTCACTCCATACCTGCACACGTGTTATAACCTTGTGTCCTTTATCTATACGGTCCGTATAGTAGTAAATCACATAGGCACATCCATCGTCCGTGTCTTTCTCACGTACTTCGATAACGCCCATGGAATCAGCTGTCGCAAATGCGTATTTATCACTCGCATCCTTGTATGCATAAATGTACGAAAATCCCTTTACCTTGCAGTCTGTGATGCACTCCGCCAGCTCATCCATGAAGATATCATTGTTATTGAAATACTTATCCATATGCTTCTGGAGCTCTGGATCATCCGATCGCACAATGCGTTCTCCGTTTCGATTGCCGGATAATATATACTGCACCGCCTGATCTACAAGCTCCGTAAAGAATAGGTGCGGTATCTTCACGTTGCTTCGAGTCTTATCTTCAACCAGATTGCCATCTGCATTGTAATAAAATAAGCGGTACTGCTTGATGTCATTATCGCCGTCATAATACCGCTCACCGACCTTTGCAAACCGCTTCTTCTCGCTTGTCTTATCATCGTCTATGAACTTTTTAATCTCGTCTACCGTCAGCACATTCTTTGCCCTTTCTAATTAAATAAGCCATGGACAAGGCTTACGCCATCCTTCAATGCCATATCGAAGTGCCGCCATCGCATCATCCATGATTGGAACCGGCTCGTCAGTATACTCACCTGTTCGTTCGTCCTTTTTCCATTTCCATTGTTGCAGCTCCTTAATTGTATTTACACAATGAGGGGCAACATATATTCTTCTTCGTATAATGTGGTTCTTATCGACCACACCCTTGAGCCAGTCTATCTGAGCCTTGACAGATCCGGCGGAACCGCCCTTATCAACGCCCTTTGCACGATAACCTGCGCCCTTCCATGTCTTAATTCTGTCCGGCTCTGCGGAATCGCACCACATAGGCTTATTCGTCGGTATAGCATGCTGAATCGCCAGCGGAATGATCTCCGCTGTTTCCTTCTCATGCACATATATCTCATCGAGAATGTATATATCATCATCCTTGATACCCAGAAGCAAGATAGCGTTCGCATGGTTGAAACCAAAGTCCTGACCGATTGCGATATCATCATAATCATTCAGATTCTGAGATACATCTGTGACTTCCCAGTTATGAAGAATCAAGCCGCCTATCTCGCCCCATTCACCCAAGCCATATATCTTGTATCCTTCCGGATCTACTTCTTTTCTACGCATCATACGCCGATGATACGCCGCATCAATAAAGCGGTTACCAAGATATGTACTATGGTGTGTCAGCACGTCCGGATCATATCTATCAAAATAGACCTTCTTTATCCAATGATTCTTATTCACCGGGTTGAAGGTCATTCTAAGCTGGTAGAACTGCCCGGGCGGCAATTCTCCACGCAATCTATCATCTATAATTTCCACATCTGCCTGCGTCAGTTCTGTTGCTTCCTCGCACCACACATCTGTGAGCTTTCCCTTCTGGAATGTGATTGACTTAAGCTTCTCTCGTTGCTTATCATCATTCATTCCACGGAATATAATGCGGTTGCCATTCGCCCGGCATTCAAGCGACAACGGCGATGTTGTCATCTTCCAATATCGCTCCGCCTTATCTCCAAACATCCGATACACGGCACCTGTGAGCTCTGCATAGGTGCTGTCTCTGTTTGTGATATCTGACTTACGGACACACACAAGGTTCCTGCCCTTGTCCTTCATTAGCCGGAGAATGTAGTTCTGCGCTGTGTCAACGCTCTTTCCTGAACCGGCAGAGCCTTTCATCACAATATATCGCTTCGTGCTTCGGTCTACCTCCCGGAAACACGGATTTGCCTTTACATTCAGATTCAATCGGCATCACCGCCGGTATCTTCTTCATCTCCATAATCGATAGTCACATTCAATTCCATATCGACTTTCTCTTCCACCTTCTCGGTGTACAATCCATATCGCTTGCCCAGAAGCTCCGCCGCCTTCAGCTTGTCCTTCTCAGATGGCTCTTTCTCCATCTTCCGAGCCTTTGTGCTTCCATCGCCCAAGCCTTCAATCACAATCTCTGTCGATTTGCTCTGTCCACGAAGCACGGATGTAAGATACTTAAGTACCTCATCCTGATTGGCAATCAATGCCGCTTCTTTCTCCGCCATCCGGTTTTCTATATATTCTCTGATTACAAGTTTTGACAAGTTTTCAGTTCCGATTCTATTTGCCGTTTTCTTCGAATACCCTGCTCTGATAGCTGCTTGTGTGGCATTCAGATCAATCAGGTATTCATCACAGAATCTCTGCTGTTTGGCTGTAAGCTTAGCCATCACAATCACCATCCTTTACAATATCCATCCAAACAAAAAGCCTACCGCACCGGAGGATATGATCAGCTAAAGAGTACGGCAGGCATAAAGCAAAAGGCACCATGCAAAATGCACGATGCCTTCAACTTCCATTTATGATACATTAAATATAACACAGATTTCTCGTCTCATGTTATACAAATAAGTCAAAAAACTTACAACTTTTTCACAATCTTTATACTGATTTTAGGTGTATGCAATCAAACTATATCCTCTTTTGATGCATGCCACCACGTCTTTCAGTAGATTTTCGTCAACGATACCCTCCAGCATATCCGTTACATTCTCTGCTACATAATCCACATTGTAACTGTTAATGCTGCGATCAATGATATCCGTCACAACCGCCATATCATACGGTACATCCATGCCGGCACTCTTGTATGTTTCAGCATAACTTTCCAATCTGCTCTTTAATCTTTCCGGATCAATCAACTTTCCCATAGATTTTACCACCTGCCTTTACAATCTCAATTGCATCATCCAAATTAACTACAAGCTCTCCGCCCATGCCGGTATTCCCGAATCGTTCGTATGAGACTTTCTTTAGTTGCCCTACTACTTTGTCAATGTCATAGGCGGTAGGCTGGCTTTCAATAATATCTTTAAATATTGGCACATTTTCTGCTAAAGGTATCTGTTCCAATAAATCCTTAACTAATACATCCGCATCAATCAATCTCATTTTCATCACTCCAATCTAATTTCTGTCCGCACTGATGGCAGTAAACTAAATCACTTCTGATTATTCTTCTTTCGCATACTGGGCATAATCATAATGCTGTACAACCTAAATTTGCAATATATATCGGTTTCTTCGGTATCTTCTGCTTTTCTCTCGACGCACGGCACTCTTCTATGCTTCCGATTTCTCTGTACTTCTGTACTTCTTCAAGTGCCTGTATAGCAACATCAACAGCATCGCGCAATACCTTAGAATGTATTTCACCGCCTATTTTTAAATCAAACTGTATTGCTTCTATCGCTTCACTCTCTGTCATATTATTCCTCGCTTTCTAATAACTCTGGATTGTCAAATATATTGCCGATAACTTCTACGCATTTTCTTTCTTCCGTATAAAATCCTAAGTTACAGTAACAACCCCCACTTTCCTTATGGATTGCATAACTGTAATCCAATGTCCAGTCTCCATTGCAATATTTTACAATCTCTGGGTATGGTTCTTTTCTATCGCAAATATCATTCTCCCAAATCAGCTTGCCGTTCTTGTCTTTTAAGCCGGTACATTGGCGAAAATATAATGAATATTTCTGCCATAATCATATAAATAAGAACCTTTCACCCATTCTCCGTTATCAACTCTCTTCGCCTTGAATAAATATCTATCTTCCATATTCTCTCCTATTCTGCTTCTGATTGAAGCCATTCTTTCCAACATTTAGAGCATTCTGTTTTTTCGCAGCAGCAATCACACGGAACATCTGTATACTGTGATGAAATGCCATCTTCTCCGACAATATCTAAAAACTCTGCCAACTCTTCATCTGACATATTTCTGACCCTGTCGGCATTTGTTATTGGTTCATACTTATCCATATGCATATTGGCACAATCACAACATGGTTTTTCGCTTCCCTTTAAATGTTCATACTTACATCCACTGCATCCATTGTCTCTCATTTTTATCATCTCCTCCTTTTCGCCCGCTTTACAGCATCTCGTTTCATATCCAGATAATCGCTCAAAGCATCTTTTTGTTTTCTAATACACTCATTTTTCTTCCGTTGCTCTGTGGCGAATGCTTTGTAGCCTTCACACTCGCCATGGCAACCTACCTTTCTGTCCGTACATCCTTTACATGGATATTCACTCACAGCTTCAACCCCTTCCGAAAACGATACTTCCCGCTGTTCTCCGGAAGAGCTTCTAATGTATCAAGCACGCCCTGAACGTGAGCAAGTGCCCTTCCATGCATGGTTGACGCCCACGAATACGATTTCTTGTTATCCGCTGCCACATCGTCAAGGTCCTTGCCTTGAATATAGAGCTTGTGCAACACGTTATACTCCTTGACCGGAATCTGCTGAATCACTTCGCTGATCTCGTTCTTAACATCTCTAAGCCTTGCCACATACTTATCAATATCTCTTGCAGCATCGATGGCCATTACGACCGAATCTTCCATCTTCTGGTTGGATC